>ERZ779861.1028-NODE-1028-length-33479-cov-3.591431_pt1 | contig 33479 bp, 26 predicted proteins | sample MGYA00511558_ERZ779861 | MGnify/ENA primary metagenome ERZ779861 (study PRJEB29588, sample SAMEA2163432) | human gut metagenome | biome: human gut; feature: human-associated habitat; material: faeces | place: Denmark | collected 2008/2010 ...
CATGATCGGCGCGGCGGGAATTTCCGCTTTCCCCATGTCAGGACGAATCGTTCACAAGATGGGACTGAAAGAAGACCCGCAGAACTTCCTTCTTATGCAGTCTATCGGCGTAAACGTGTCCGGTCAGATAGCGTCTGTCATAGCCGGCGGACTGATTTTGAATTTCTTTATGTAACTTTTGTAATGGGGTAACAGCATGGGAACATTTTTTGAAAACTTTTCATTCCATCCCGAGATGTTTATATCAAATCTCAAATACATGGGACTCGGAATGCTCTGCATACTCATAGTAATGGGAATAATAATTCTTCTGACGATGCTTCTCGAAAAGGTGTCGGTGAAGAAAAAGGATAAGGAAGAGTAATTTTTCCGACAAAACAAAATGGATAACGTTCGTAAAAAGAATTTGCTTTCTCCCGCGAAGGTGATAGCGGTAGGATTTCTCGCCGTTATTGCCGCAGGAACGATTCTTCTCTCGCTTCCCGTCTCCCACAGCGGAAAATGCGAGGTCGGTTTTCTTGACGCGCTCTTTTCTACGGTGTCTGCCGTCTGCGTAACCGGACTTGTCACAGTAGATACAGGAGCGGCGTACTCAATGTTCGGGCAGGTCGTAATCGCTCTGCTTCTCCAGATAGGCGGGCTTGGCATAACGTCTCTCGGCGCGGGTTTTGTCGCTCTGCTCGGGGGAAAGCTGTCGACAAGAGGAAACTCCATCGTCCGTGAAGCGCTGAACTATCCTACATACAGCGGTATCAGACAGATGATTCGTTCCGTCATGGTGCTTGACTTTTCAATCGAAGCGATAGGAGCATTCCTGTCGTTTTTCGTGTTTGTAAAGGATTATCCAGTGAAAACGGCGGTGTGGTATTCGGTGTTCCACTCAATAGCGGCATTCAACAACGGCGGCTTTGACGTTCTCGGACGCGGAGACTCTGTCGGAATGTACACCCATAACGTATGGTTCAATATCGTGACGTGCGTGCTCATTGTGCTCGGCGGGCTTGGGTTCCTTGTGATGCGCGAGCTTCTCGGAATGCTGTCGGCAAAGCTGCACGGCAGGGAAGTGGGAAAGCTCTCGCTGCACGCAAAGGTAGTGCTCATGATGACCGGAATACTCGTCTTCGGCGGCGCGCTGCTCATTAAGCTCACGGAGGGCAGTAATATCAGCGTAATGGGAGCGATTTTCGCAAGCATCACGGCAAGAACGGCAGGATTTGCAACATACCCCCTCGGAGGATTTTCCAATGCCGGCATACTTGTGATTTGCGTGCTCATGGTAATCGGCGCGTCTCCCGGCTCGACCGGCGGCGGTATCAAGACTGCAACGGCATTCGTGTTCGTGAAGCGGCTTGTGTCGGTCATAACGGGACGTGAAGCTCGCGTGTTCCGCCGTAAGATAAAGGACGAGGCTATGTCTCAGGCGTTCATTATAGTCTCTCTTGCCGTAATTTGGATACTTCTCCAGACCGCGGTGATGTCGGTGTTCGACCCGGGCATTGCGCTCAGAGACATACTGTTCGAGCAGACGTCGGCGTTCAGCACAACGGGATTGTCAACGGGTATCACAAGCTCGCTCTCCGTTCCGTCAAAGCTGATACTTATCGTGACAATGTACGTCGGCAGACTCGGTCCGTTCACCATAGCAACACTGTGGAGCGCAAAGAAGCCGAGTCCCGTTTCCCGCCCCGAAGGAGATATTCCGATAGGATGAATGGAGGTCATGTATGAAGAAAAATCAAAAGAAAAACAGCAGTGAGCTTTACGCGGTCATAGGGCTTGGCAGGTTCGGCATGGCTCTTGCGCGTGAGCTTGCGGCAAAGGGAAAAAGCCTTCTCGTAATAGACTACGACAGAGAAAAAATAAACGAGGTTCTCGAATTCACCGATAACGCGTTTGTCATAAACTCGCTCACCATCGACGCGCTTGAAGAAACGGGAATCGGAGAAGCTGACGTTGCGGTAGTCTGCATAGGCGAAAAGATTGATATAAGCATTCTCGCGACACTGAACCTGATGAAGCTCGGCGTAAAGCGCGTCATCTCGAAGGCTATGAGCGAGGAACAGGGTGAAGTATTAAAATTGCTCGGCGCGGAGGTCGTTTATCCCGAGCATGACATGGCGCTGAGACTTGCTTCAAAGCTCGTGTCTCCGCATATACTCGAGTACATCAGTTTAAGCAGCTCGATAGACATAATGGAGATACGCATTACCCCGATAATAGACGGAGTTACCGTTATAGACTCGGGACTGCGCGCTAAGTTCGGGCTGAACGTGATAGCACTGCGTCATGGGGACGAAATGACGACCGACATACGCCCGACGACTAAGCTCATCACGGGAGACACCATTACTGTTATCGGCAAAAAAGAAAATATAGCGAAGTTCGAGGAATATCTCGGCTCATAAAAACGGAGGTGCGGCTGTGAAAATAAGAAAGCTCTTTGATTTACCACCCGGAGACAAAAATCCACGCAACAGCGAAGGCTCGTTTCTCAGACTGAAGGACGGCAGGATAGTTTTCGCGTACTCACGATACAGCGGAACAAGTTCTGACGATGGAGCGTACTGTGAGATAGCGGCTATGTATTCGAGCGACAACGGAGAGACGTTCTCCGAGCCGAAGATTCTCGTCAGACCCGACAAAAGCCGCGGCGAGACGAACTGCATGAGCGTGTCCCTGCTTGAGCTGCCGAACGGAGACGCGGGTCTTTTCTACCTTGTGAAGCACACGGGAATGTGGTCGGAGATGATACTCAGGCGGAGCGGCGACGGCTTTGACACCCTCGGAGAAGAGATACGCTGTGCGCCGGAGAAATACCGCGACTATTATGTGGTGAACAACGACAGGATTCTGCGTACGGAAAACGATACGCTCATCCTGCCGGCAGCTCTGCACCGTTCGGCAATGAACAACTACGGCTTCGGCGAGAGCGTTGACTCGCGTGCGATAGCGGAGTTTTTCGCTTCCTACGACGGAGGCTTTACTTGGAAGAGAGTTTCGGACTCTGTTTCCATCCCTGCGGCGTATTCGGGAGCGGGACTTCAGGAGCCGGGAGTCGTTGAGCTTGGCGGCGGCGTGCTGTACTCGTATTTTCGAACCGACCTCGGCAGGCACTACGAAAGCGTGTCCATTGACGGCGGAAGAAACTGGTTCACTCCTCAGCCGTCGAAGTTTACCGCTCCCTGCTCCCCGCTGTCGATAAAGAAAAATCCGTACACGGGAGAGTATTTCGCGGTGTGGAATCCCATTTCCCCGTCCGTTACCGCCGAGAGGGACTGGAGCTTTCAGCGCACTCCGCTTGTTATCGCAAGGTCGAAAAATGGTGTTGACTTTTCCTATCCGGAGATAATAGAAAACGCGGAAAACGCGGGCTACTGCTATCCTGCGCTGTATTTCCTCTCGGAGAGGGAAGCTGTAATGTCCTACTGCGCGGGGGAGAGCTTCAATGGAGACGTCTCCTGCCTTGTGAGCACAAGAATAATAAAGCTGGAGCTTTGACATCGGCAAGAAAATAATGTGAAAAGCGGAAAAATATTAATTGACAGGGAACTTTTGTCTATCGAGCCGCGTCTAAACGACATCTCAAAATATTGGTATTTTATCAAATAAAATATCGGAAAACAAAAAGAAGGAAGGATTTAATATGAAACGCAAATTTTTAAGCATAGTTTCGCTGTTTCTCGCAGTTATGATGATACTGCCGATGGGCGTGTTTGTCTCAGCAGCTGCAACTGACGGAATTCAGATTTATCATGGTACTGAATTGGTATCCGGTACTACAGTTACCTTGAAAGGCGAAAATGCATTCAACAGCGGTGAGACATATGAACTGACTGTAAAGAATGCGGCAGAAGGGGACGTGACATGGTATTCATTAGACCCTTCGGTTGCTTCTGTTGATAAGCACAGCGGCGTTGTTACACTGCTTAAGACAGGAACTGCCGAAGTTCGTGTTGAAGACTCAGCGAAGAATGAAGCTTCTGTCACATTCGATATTGAACTTAATGAATGCAACGGCATAAGAGTAGCTGAGGATTACAAGAAAGAATACTACTCCGGTCAAACATTTGATGTTTCTTCTCTGACAGTATATGAAGTATATAAAGACGGCTCTGAAAAGAAGGTAACAAGCGGATACTCTGTTGAACCTTCCGGCAGACTTACTGCTGACGTTAAAAAGGTAAAAGTAAACTATGGCGGAAAGTATTCCGATCCGCTTCCGATTACAGTTAAAGAAATAGCTGTTGAATCAATTAAAATTAAATATGTAAAGACTGAATTTACAGAAGGCGAAAAGCTTCCTGAAATTGAAGTAGAAGTTACATATAACGATGGAAGTAAAGTTACAATAGTTGACGGTTATGATGTATATGTAAATGACAGTCAGGTTAGTTCCTCATATACATTCAAAGAAGGCGACACTTCAATAAAAGTTTCTTACAATGGTAAAACCAGTGATTCTATTGGTATTAAAGTAACCAAGAAGTCCACCGACCCCGTAACCGATGGAACATATACAGTGACAGTTACTACTCCTCCGACAAAGAAAGAATATCGTGTTGGAGATAAATTCGACAAAACAGGAATGAAAGTAACTGTAAAACAAATAGTTGATGGCAAAGAAGTAACTATACCGAGTTCAGTAGCAACTGTTAATTATACTGAGTATACTATAACAGAAGATGACCTGAAAAATAAGAATTACATAACTCTTCCTGCTAAACTTACTATTAAGGTAAATGACAGTGAAGGAAAGGTTTATGATGTATCAATCAAGGTAACAGGACTTACAATAAGAGATGCTGCCGGCGAACTTAGCGTATACGAAATCACCGACGTTGAAATGGTTGAGAACAGCTATCCCGTAGGCTATAAGTTTGCTGTAGATGATGTCGATTATTTCAAGTATAAGGAAAAAGGCGGAAGAACAGAGTATAAAGTCTCCGGATACGATATGCTTCATTCCTACACAAACAACTTTGACCTCGAAGTTCTCACAAACAAGAACGACAAGCCCACAGTAAAGAGCAGCAGATATATGTACACTCTCGAGGAAGGCGACATCTTCACCGACACCAAGAGAGATACACAGTACGCTTACCTCCGTCTCACCGTTGATAAGGAAACATACGACTTTACCATTAAAGTTGGAGGCAGCGGAGTTTACTACTACTACGACAGCGACCTCATCGAAACCTACGACGATATAGATTATGCCATCAAGTATACAATGGAGCAGGACAAGAGCGTAAAGGATAAATTCGACCTCGACAGAGTTAAGGATTCCAAGGATATCACACTCAAGCTCGGCGAGGACCAGAAGGTTTCCACAAAGACCGACTTTGAGCTTTGCCACAACGTAACAATCGACCTCGCAGGTCACAAGCTCGACTTCTACACCGATACGGTTGATATCACAAAGGCAAACAGGGACTACACTCTCACTATAACAAACACCTCTTCCACTTCCGCTAAGTTCACTTACGTTGACGAGGAAGTTGAAATCACTCTCGCAAAGGGCGACAAGATCGTATTCGAGTACGACAAGGATATCCCCGGCATCTACACAATCACTCTCGACATCGACACAAACGGTAAGGTAACAACAACTCCCGCCGCTGGTAAGAACGATACCGTAAAGGTAGGTCAGGGAAGCGACGTTAAGTTCACAATCACTCCTTCCACCGACTACGAGCTTGACACCATTAAGCTTGACACAAAGACTGTAGCCGAAAAGGATTACACAAAGTCCTCCACCGGCGTTGTTACATACACACTCAAGTCCGTAACAAAGTCTCAGAAGGTTACGGTAACATTCAAGAAGTCCAACACCACAAAGAACTGGAACAACCCCTTCACAGACGTTTCCGCAACAGACTCCTACTACAGCGCAGTTAAGTTCGTTTACGAAAACAATCTCTTCAAGGGTACTACAACCACAAAGTTCGGTCCCGACACTACTATGACGCGCGCTATGTTCGTTACAGTTCTCGGCAGACTCGCAGGCGTAGACGTTTCCAGATTCAAGACCTCCAGCTACTCCGACGTTCCGATTAACGCAACCACAACATGGTACGCTCCTTACGTTGAATGGGCAACACAGATGGGTCTTGTTGAAGGCTACGGCGATGGCACATTCGGTCCCGACAACAAGATTACTCATCAGCAGATGTATGTCCTGATGTACAAGTACTCTATCTTCGTAGAAAACAAGAAGACCAACATCTCCGGAACATCCATCAATGCATCCGACGCTGAAGAAGTAGCGGATTGGGCAAAGGACGCTGTTAAGTACGCAAGCCAGCAGAACTTCCTCGTTAAGGTCGGCACATCCTCCAGAATCAACCCGACAGGCGAAGCTAAGAGAAGCGAACTTGCACAGCTCCTCGAAAAATACTGCGACGTTGTTCTCGATTGGAACAGCAGCAATAAGTAATCCTAATTAAATAAAATCTCCGCCGAGACGATTCCTATAATGGATATATCCCGGCGGATTTTTTTACTTATTTGAAGAATTCCGTGTTGCCGATGACTACCGAGCCGTGCGAATATCCCGTGTCGTCACTCTCGCCGAATCCGCGCAGCTTTGGTTTTGTGTACCTGAACGATACAGCACCTCCGCTCGGGTCAGCTCCAATCAGTGCGGCGGAAACAGCGTCACGGCTTAGCCTGAGAGAGGATGAATCATATTTCTCGCGGGACGAAAACTCTCCGACGGCTCGAAGGGACTGTATAACTCCGCCGACGTTGTCAGGATAGCGCGGGTCGTCAAGTCGGTGCAGAACTACGGCGCAGATTCCCGTCCGTTCCGCTAAGTTTGCTTCGGGATAACAGCGCGTCAGTTCATGCTCAAGAAGCTCTCTCTCGTAGCTCCTTATCCCATGGGCAGATACGGCAACGGAAAGAGCGGCGGCGCATACTACTCCGAGCAGAAGTGCAAATCGCAGTTTTTTCATGTCCTTCTCCTATATAAAATAATCTCTGAGAGTATTATTCCGCAAATCGGATAAAATATGTTTGACACAAAAAAAGAGACAGAGCAAATTTACCCTGTCTCATTTAATTTTTGCAAAATTACTTTATAATCTCGCCCCAGCATTCACCGAAAGCGCAGGCAGCGTTAGCTTCGTCTGTGTCGATGTGCATAGCGGCGGAGAACTTAGGACTTACACGAACTACAACATCGCCGAAAATAAGGCTTCTGTCAGCGGATGTAACCTTTACGGAAACGATCTGCTTGTCCTCAACGCCGGCAGCAGCAGCTTCTTCGGGAGTGAAGTGGATGTGACGCTTAGCTGCGATAACGCCTTCACTGATTTCAACTTCGCCGCAGGGGCCAACGAGCTTACATGGAGCTGAGCCTGCGATGTCGCCGGATTCACGAACGGGAGCTGTTACGCCGAGAGTACGAGCGTCTGTAAGAGAAACTTCAACCTGAGTAGCGCTTCTTGCGGGACCGAGAATTGATACGCCGGGAATGGACTTCTTAGGACCGACAACGGTAACTCTTTCTTCGCACGCAAACTGACCGGGCTGGGAAAGATCCTTCTTCTTTGTGAGAGTTGCGCCTTCGCCGAAAAGAATCTTGATGTGTTCTTCGGTGAGATGAACGTGGCGCGCGCTTGTTTCAACTATAACCTTGGACATTTTTATGTACCTCCGAAATTATTTTTCTTCCTTGAATATTATAGCACTTGTGCCGCGCAATGTCAAGAAATATCACTTTTCTCCGAAAAAACCGAGATGTAAAAATTCATTCTTGACAAAATTAATGCGATGTGGTATTATAATAAAGTCGGCTGAAGTCGGCGTAGGTGAGCTGAAGCTGCCGTTTATTTGCAATATTTTCTTGAAAAGATATCATGAAGGTGTCTGTTTTTCCGCGGAGGAGAGCGATATCTTTTTTCTTTTAACTGAGGTGTAAAAATGAACGCAGCAAAAACAAGATCAAGCTTATTTATAAGAAAACTCACGTATTCCGCGCTTTGTCTGGCTCTCGCGATAGTGCTCCCGTTTCTGACCGGACAGATTCCGCAAATCGGCTCAATGCTCTGCCCCATGCACATTCCGGCGCTTCTCTGCGGATTCCTCTGCGGATGGCAGTACGGTGCGGTCGTTGGATTTGTTTCCCCGCTTCTCAGAATGCTCATGTTCGGTATGCCTCCGGTATATGTCGCTATAGCTATGGCGTTTGAGCTTGCGGTTTACGGCGCTATCTCCGGACTTCTCTACCGTGCATTCCCGAAGAACGTGGCTAGCATTTACCTCTCGCTCCTTACCGCTATGATAGCCGGCAGACTTGTCTGGGGTGCGGTCAAGTTCGTTATGGCAGGCATTCAGCATACGGAATTCTCATTCGCACTTTTCCTCAGCGGAGCTGTTACAACCGCCATTCCCGGCATCATTCTCCAGATAGTGCTCATCCCCGTGCTTGTCATGGTTGCGGAGAAGGCAAAGCTTGTACTTGAATAAATACTCGTCTTATAAGGCATAAATATGGAAAAAACGAAGGATATATTGCTCTCTCTGTATAAAAAATACCCCTCATCCGAGATTCAGGACTTTTATAAGGCAGTCTATCAAAGCGTGTGCGGATGCGGTCATCTTGTGGGAGACTCATCTGCCGCCGCGGACTACATAAGCCGTGAAAGTTCATCCGCGACAGTGGACGACATCGAAAGCCTCGGCAAATACTCGCGCGTGTATCTCGGTCAGATAAATGACGGACTCTCGCCCCTTACCCTTGCGAAGCTGTTTTCTCTCTCGGCTGTGGTCGAAGATAAGGCTGACACATCGGTCGAGATGGACGAAAAGCTGTCCCTGCTCATGGACATGATAAAGCTCGGCGTGATAGGACTTGACTATATTGAGAGCGAGAGCTATGTCAGCCGCATGAGGGAGAGCGGATATCCTGCGTGCCACCATTCCGAGAAGTACCGCGAATTGTATTCCCCCGCGTACAGGCTTCTGAAAACGGAATACGCAAAGTTTATCCCCGCGTTTCGGCTGATAGACCGGCTCATGGCGGAAAAAGACCGCGTTATTGTTGCAGTTGACGGAACGAGCGCGGGCGGAAAGACGACGTTTTCTTCACTTCTCGCCGAGGTTTACGACTGCAACGTGTTCCATATGGACGACTTCTTCCTGAGAGAAGAGCAGCGCACTCCCGAAAGATACGCGGAAGCCGGCGGAAACGTTGACAGGGAGAGATTCCTTGACGAGGTTCTGCTTCCGCTCAGCAAAGGACTTGACGTGAACTACAGAAAATTCGACTGTAAGACATTTACCGTGCTTTCGGGTGAGACAATTCCCGCGAAGAAGCTGTCGATAGTCGAGGGAGCTTACAGTATGCATCCGTCTCTTGCGGGATACTATGACGCGTCGGTTTTCGTCTGCTCATCCCCTGAAATTCAGCGCGAGAGAATCATAAAACGCAACGGAGACATGGCGGAAAGGTTCTTTAACGAATGGATTCCGCTCGAGAACAGGTACTTTGAAGCCTTCGACATCCGCGAAAAATGCGATTTAGTGATTGAAACAGAATAAGCATACGCCTGCTTGTCCGATATTTTATGCGGACGAGGGGCGTTTTTTACGTTTTGTATTGACTTTTTCCCATCGGTGGTGTATTGTATCTTGTGATAACTGAATCTGGAATACTAAGAAGCCTCTGATTTAAGGTTTTTATTCAGAGTATCCTCAGGAAGCCTCTGATTCAAGGTTTTTATTCAGAGTATCCTTAGGAAGCCTCTGATTCAAGGTTGTTATTCAGAGTATCTTTAGAGAGGTCGAAAATGAACAACTACATTGGAATTGATATAGGCGGGACAAAATGCGCATTAGTCCTCGGTGACAGCACGGGAAAGGTCATAGACAAGGTGAGATTCCCGACTACAGACGTGCATGAAACTGTAGGAAAAATCCTTGATACGGCGGAGGAGATGAAATGCCGCTCCGCTATCCCGATAAAGGCTGTCGGAATAAGCTGCGGAGGACCTCTTGACCCGGTGAAGGGAATAATCCAGTCTCCGCCGAACCTGCCCGGATGGGACAACATTGAGATAACGCGCATGGTGACGGACAGGCTCGGTGTACCCGCGTATCTCTGCAACGACGCAAATGCCTGCGCTCTCGCCGAGTGGAAGTTCGGTGCGGGAAAAGGCACGAAGAACATGGTGTTCCTAACTTTCGGTACGGGAATGGGAGCGGGAATTATAATAAACGGAAAAATATATAACGGTGCAAACGGAAACGCCGGAGAAGTCGGGCACATGAGATTGTCTGCGCACGGTCCCGTAGGCTACGGCAAGGAAGGCTCATTTGAAGGCTTCGCAAGCGGCGGAGGTATTGCCATGCTCGCAAAGACCGCGGCTGTAGAAAAATTGCAGCAGGGAAAAACGTGTGCGTACTGTAAATCCTACGATGAGCTTGAAGCTGTCACTGCGAAAACGGTAGCTGACGCGGCGTATGCGGGAGACGAGACTGCGACCGAGGTGTACAAAACCTGTGCGGGAATGCTCGGAATGGGGCTGTCGTTCATTGTAGATATGCTGAACCCAGAGATGATAGTGATAGGCAGTATTTACCAGCGTTCTTCCGACTTGATTGAGCCGTACATGGACGACGTAATGCGCCGCGAATGCCTGCCTTTGTCGTACAGTGCGGTGAGGGTAGTTCCTGCGCTTCTCGGAAATGAGATAGGAGACATAGCGGCTTTGACTTTGGCAATGGAAGGGGGAGAAAACTGATGGAAACACTGAACGAGCTTGTAGGACGCTATCCTGCACTGAAAAACTGCAAGGGCGACATTGAGCGTGCGAGGGAGATACTTGTCGAGACTTTTGACAGTGGAAATAAGCTCATGATATGCGGAAACGGCGGAAGCGCGGCGGACTCGGACCATATTGTAGGGGAGCTGTCTAAGGGATTTTTAAAGAAGCGTCCCGTTCCCGAGAGAGACCGCGAAAAGCTGAAAGAATTATACCCCGACGAGTGGGAGAAGCTCGCTGACGGACTGCAATGCGGACTTCCCGCCGTGTCGCTGCATTCACAATCCGCACTGCTGACCGCTTTTGTGAACGACGTGGAGCCGGATATGATGTACGCTCAGGAGCTTTACGCACTCGGAAAAGACGGGGACGCGCTCATTGCGATATCAACCTCGGGTAACTCAAAGAACGTAGTGAACGCCGCAAAGCTCGCACGGATAATGGGGATAAAAATTATAGCTCTGACGGGTGAGAGAGAATCCGCGCTGTCCTCCCTTGCAGATGTGTGCATTCGTGTGGGAGAGCATGAGACTTACCGCGTACAGGAGCTTCATCTGCCGGTGTACCACTATCTTTGCGCCGCGGTTGAAGACAGGTTCTATACGGAATAGTGATTTGCACTAAAAATCAAAGAAAGTTCACAAAATCTTGCTTCCTTTTCATCCTTGACTAAAGCTCCGCCGCATGGTATAATGGAGACAAAGAAAGAAAGGTAACGCCGCTGGGTTCTGATGGTAGTGTTGCCTTAAATGAAAAGGATAATTTTGATGCTGTTTTTGTCTCACAGGAATAAGAAAATATATCTTCCCGACTGACGTGATGTTTTGCGCATTGCACAGGTCGGGATTTTTTAAAAGGTATAAAATGTGGCAAAAACGGCGATAATTAAGGTAAAACCAAGGAGGAGAGCTATGAAACAGGAAATCTTCAAAATACTCACGAATCAGCCGCTTGCAAAAGACGTGTACCGCATGACTCTTACGGGAGACACCTGCGGAATCCGTCCCGGACAGTTCGTTAATATAAAGCTCGACGGCTTATATCTCCGCAGACCTATTTCTGTTTGTGACTGCGTAGGCTGCGTACTCACTTTAATCTACAAGGTCGTCGGAAAAGGTACGGAGCTTATGTCGAAAATGACGCAGTGCGAGGAGCTTGACGTGCTGACCGGACTCGGAAACGGCTATGACCTCACAAAAAGCGGCGAAACTCCCCTTCTCATCGGAGGCGGCGTAGGAGTTCCCCCTCTCTATATGCTGTGCAGAAAGCTCGCGGAAGAAGGCAGGCACCCGACGGTAGTTCTCGGCTTTAACAAGGCGGAGGAAGTGTTCTATCCGAATGAATTTGCTGCTCTCGGAGCGGAAGTCAAGGTTGCGACTGTCGACGGCTCTGTTGGAGTGAAGGGATTTGTCACCGACGCCATTGCAGCTCTCTCGGATGAGGGAAAGAAATTCTCTTACTTCTACACCTGCGGACCCGAGCCGATGCTGAAGGCTGTCTACAATTCACCTGTGCTTGACGGAGTGGAGGGAGAGTTCAGCTTTGAAGAAAGGATGGGCTGCGGATTCGGCGCGTGCATGGGATGTTCGTGCAAAACCGTCACGGGATACAAGCGTATCTGCAAGGACGGTCCGGTGCTCGAAAAGAAAGAGATACTGTGGAAGTGAGGTAGTATATGGCAGATATCAAAACAAAACTTTGCGGAATAGAGCTTGACAATCCCGTTATAGCCGCGAGCGGTTCTTTCGGCTACGGCAAGGAGTTTGAGGAGTTTTACGATATAAACCGTCTCGGCGCGTTCTCATTCAAGGGAACTACGTTTGAGCCGCGATTCGGCAACAACACTCCGAGAATTGCGGAATGCGACTCCGGAATGCTCATCTCAATCGGCTTGCAGAATCCTGGGGTACACGCTGTCGCCGAGAAGGAGCTTCCGAGACTTAAAGAAAGCTATCACAAAAAGGTTCTCGCCAACGTCTGCGGATTCACGCCGGAGGAATACAGAGACATAATCGAGGTTCTTGAAAACTGCGCTGCGCGAGACATCATAGGCTGGTACGAGGTGAACATAAGCTGTCCAAACGTGAGCGAAGGCGGCTCTTGCATAGGTACGTCGGCTGTACTGTCGGAGAGCCTTGTGAAGATGCTCCGCGGAGTGACGAAAAAGCCGCTTATAATGAAGCTGACGCCGAACGTTACCGATGTAGCCGAGGTCGCAAAAGCCTGTGAAGCCGGTGGAGCTGACGGAATATCGCTCATCAATACCCTTTACGGCATGGTGATAGACTTAAAGAAAAAGAAGCCTGTGCTTGCGAACAAAATGGGCGGATACTGCGGAACTGCGGCATTCCCGATAGCACTGCGCATGGTATATCAGGTGTACGACGCCGTAAAAATCCCCGTTGTCGGAATAGGCGGAGTTTCCACACCCGAGCACGTTATCCAGATGATGCTTGCGGGAGCGTCGGCTGTCGAAGTGGGAGCGGCAAATCTCACCGACCCTTACACCTGCCCGAAGATAATAGACGCGCTGCCCGTGACTATGGACAAATACGGAATAAAGTCGCTTAGCGAAATTATCGGCGCGGCTCACTGAAAATGACATAAATAAACCGCTGATTTACATTAGAATGTGTGAAGATCAGCGGTTTTTGTTATGTTACCTTATGAGGATGGTTACGATTTCCTTGGGCTTTGCGATGTACTCTACTCTGCCGGAGTCAACGGTAAGCTCCTCGTAAACCTCATTTTCAAGAAGAGACACGGACTGCGCTTTCTTTATGCCGAACAGTGGGCATTCGATGGAGAACTTGCGCTCGCCGGAGGTGGAGTTGTACGCTCTGACTACGATTCCGCCCTTTACGGATTCCTTGACTGCGGTGACGACGACTGCGTTTTCCGCGGATTCGAGCTTTATTATGGACGCGCTCTGAGGCAGCTTCTTTGACACGTTCTTGACGGGGCGGTAGAAGAGGTCGGGCATTCCGGGTCCCTGTACGAACGGTCTTCCTCCGATGAACTTGTTCGGGTCGCGGCTTCTCGATGCGGAGTAAACGGGGGCGAGGAACTGCATTGCCTTTGCCGCAAGCTCAGCTTTGACGTGATCTCCCTCGTATGGCATAACGGCGAAATGCGCGGTGTTCTTTCCGATGCACTGTCCGCCGGGAGTTACCCAAAGCTGCGTCATGGTGTTTCTCTCTTCCCAGTCGCCTGTAATTCTACCGACAGAACGGAGAACGGTCAGCGCGAGAGTGTCGTTTTCGTCGGTCATCTGCTCGTATTCGTAAAGTCCCTCATGGAACAGCGCGACACCGTGACCGCCTCCCTCGACTGCTGCGAAATCGCTTGACGGATGGTCGCTGTCATAGGGGTATATGCTGACCTTGCTTCTCTCAAGCACATCGTATGGCTGGGAAGCGAAGTTTGAGTCAGCTTTGATTCCCGTGGGAACGAGTGCGCGGAGTCTGTGGTTTTCGAGCGCGTTGTCTATTTCAAGCCGAATGTCAAGCATTTCCGCGCCTTTTGCGAGTGTGAGCGTCATAATAATGCCAATCTCGCCCGATGCTTCCTCGCGGTCTGCTTTTATGGTGAGCTTTACCGTGCGTTTTTGTATCAGCTCGTTGTTCTCGACAGCTGTTATCTCCGCTTTCGTGCCGTAGGTGGTAATATCTCCTGTCGGATCTCCGTGGACGTAGTTGTAAAGTGTTCCGCGGTCGGCAGTGTCTTCAAACGCAAGCAGATTCTTGTATTCTCTGCCGCTTCTCTTGTCCGTAATATCAGCCGTTCCGTCGGAGTTTATCTTTACGCGGAGATTTTCGTTTTCCATAACGTCAGCCGCGCAGTCCGAGATTCCGGCTTCAACAGCGGATTTGTCCGATACCTTAACGCTGAGAGTGCGGTAGGAATATCCCTCGATAACGCCCGCGTCAACTACAATTGTGTATCTCGCAACTCTGCTCTCACCGGGGAGATTTATCGGGCTGAGTATTCTTCTACCGATGTCGGGTTCGCACTTCTCGTATACGAAGGGAACAGCATTGCCGTTTTCGTCGTACAGCTCGATGCCGCCGCGGTCCTCTTCCTTCATCACGTCGACTACAGCGCGAACGGGTGCGTCCGATGCTCTGTCTGTGGCGTTGAGAAGGATTACTCTGTACTCACCGTCGACTTTGAGCGGCTCGAGATGGGAGCTTAGCTCGTCCATGGCGCGTGAGAAGAGGTCGGTGGTGTTTTCGTGAATGCGGTCGAAGCGATCCATCATGTGCTCGTGTACCGCATCAACGGAACAGCCGCAGATGGAGTCGTGAGGATGATTTTCGATGAGCAGCTTCCAGAGGTAGTGGAGATAGTCGTGGGGGTAATCCTTTATTCCTGCGGCACTCAGAAGTGTGCAGAGGGGTTCAAGCTCTCTTTCAAGCTCCACCTGCGAACGTGCGTTAGCCTGCTTTAAGTAAGTGCGTGAGGAGAGAGTGCCGGTCAGTACGTTAGCCGCGCCGTTGTCTCTGAATTCACCGCGGAAGGTATTCAGCTCGATGCCGTTTTCCTCGACTTCGCGGCGCAGTCTCTGCATGAATTCGGGGAGAGTGTCCTGGAATATCTCTTCATCCTCGTCGAGCATGGGTCTAACCTTGTCCATTATCTCGGTGAGGTCTTCCTGTGCTTCAAGGTGGTCAACGCCGTTCATGAGGAGGTAGTTTCCCGTAGCGCAGTTTGCGGCAGTGCAGTTTCTTCCGCAGTTTCTGACGAGATTCAGCGCGCCCTCGGGATCGGGAGAAAGTCTCTGCGCGTTGTTGTACCAGAATCTCATGTGTTCGCAGAGAACCTTTGAGCCGTCCTCTGTCTCCCAGAAGAATTCGGTGGTTCCGCGGTCAAAGCCTCTTCCGAATACACAGTCGCGAAGTCCGGCTTTGTACAGTATCTGCGGGAGCTGTGAGATAAGTCCGAACTGGTCGGCGGCGTATCCTATGGGCATGGAAGCGCCGAATTCACCCGCCATTTCAGTGCCTATCATGAGGTTGCGCACTGTTGCTTCTCCGTCGGTGAGGTGGAAGTCGTTCTGCACGTACCACGGTCCAACGAGGATTCTGCCGTGACGAATGTGGTCTTCAAGCTCGCGTTTTCTGGACGGACGGATGGTAAGATAGTCTTCAAGAACTATGGTCTGCGCGTCGAGGTGGAAACGGTATTCCTTGTCTTCCTTCAGTATGTCGAGCAGATTGTCGATGAGGTCTACCAGACGCATACGGAAGTTTTCAAACGGGAGATACCATTCTCTGTCCCAGTGGGTGTGTGATATAAGGCAATATCTTTTCTTCATGTGAAATGTACTCCTGTGCTTTTTGTTATCACTTCACATTATACATGATTTATACGGTGTTAATCAAGAGCGAAAAATGTGAAAATGAAACTATTTTTTAATCGGCAGAGTCAAGCGCGTCGGTTGTCTTTTTCATCTTTCCGTGACCTGCAAGGGAGATGAGAAGTCCCACGAGAGCGCATCCGACGAAGAGCATGAACACCTTGACCCATCCCGCACCCTCCGATACCGCACCGACAGCTATGTTTGAAACAGCGGCGGCAGCATATGAGAAGCAGTCGAGCATTCCGGAAACGGACGAAGCAAGACCGACCTTTCCGTAGTGCAGGGGGATGAACGTGAGCAGCATTGTGTTAGCTCCGAACATTGCGGCGCTCGACACGGCGAAAAGAATAGTGATGAACACGGCGGTGACTATGCCTAAAGCTCCCACTTCTTCTCCCGCGGATTTTGCCGGAGTGAACGAGATGAAAGCCGTAACTATGACAAGGCAGAGGGCGGAGAGCGCAAACATAACCCCGCAGCAGCTCAGCTCATCCAGCTTAAACTTTCTGAATACGAACCGCGCACCGTATGCACCGCTTATGTTGATTATCGGCAGGAGGGAGCATATGAGGGACACCGCGGATACATCGGGGATGAACCTGTCGTTGAGCACTGTCGGAATCCACAAGTCAAGTCCGTCCTTGAGAATGCCGTTGAACACGATTGCAAGCGCGGTGAAGAGTATGCCAATGCTGAATACTTTAAGAAAAGGCAGCTTCTCGGATTTGTTTACCGTTGTTTTCTCGGGTACTTTCGCGTATTCTTTCAGGGATGTGAAGCAGAGGAACACCACGGCAGAGGCGGCGCAGAGTATTATACCGCACACGATAAACGCGCATCTCCATGTGGACACCTTCATGCACAGCGCACATATCATGTAGCAGACGACGGTTCCGAGCGGGATAGCGGTTGTGAGATGTACCCCGGCGGCAAGGCTTATCTCATGCGTAGTCCAAAGTGAGACCGCGCGGACTATCGGCGACCACAGCATTGAGCAGGCGAATCCGCACACCGCCCAGAACACGCAGAAAAGTATGCCGACGGAGCTCAGCCCCATGAGGATATTCATAATTCCCGCAACCATAAGTCCGGTGCATATCATAGCTTTCGGATGAAATTTGTCTCCGAGACAGCCGTTTATGAGCTGACCGCAGGCGTAGAATATGAGAAAGCAGGTTCCGACAGTACCGCCGAGAGCAGGGGAGATAACTCCGTCCTCTGTCATGGCGGAAGTCACCGATAAATGGGCGACCGAGAACAGAACGAATATTTTTGGCCAGAAAGTAAAAGTTGTTGAGATGCAGGTGTACGCGAGAATGCAGAATAAAACGACGAGCCACGATTTTTTCTCGACTTCCGTCATTTTTCGTGAATTTTTCATGGGCATGACCTTCTTTTTACAAAATCAATGGTATTATATCGCAAAAAACGGCGGAATACAATATCTAACAAAAAAACAAGCGACACTTTTCGGCATCACTTGCTTAAAAATCTTATTTTTTTGCCCACGTGGAGGGAGCGAACGTCAGAAGAAGCGGATAAAGCTCCAGTCTGCCGAGAAGCATCGCCGCGGAGAGAACCAGCTTTGAAAAGTCCGAATATCCCGCGAAGGACGCCATAGGACCTACTCCGGCAAATCCGGGACCGATGTTGTTGTAGCAAGCCGTGACCGCCGTGACATTCGTCTCAAAATCGAGCGGTTCAAGGCAGAGCAGGAACAAAAGCAGTGCGAACACGATGAAATACATTGCGAAATACGACAGAACTCCATGCTCGGCTTCGCTGTCGACTGTTTTGCCCTCGAATTTCAGGGAAGACACGGAGCGCGGGTGCAGTATTCGTCTCAGCTCGCGTCTGGCTGACTTGTACATGATAATCACACGCGAAACCTTCAGTCCTCCCGCCGTAGAACCCGCGCATCCTCCGATGAACATGAGCAGGAACAACACGGTTTTCGACAGCTGCGGCCAGAGGTCAAAGTCAACCGAGGAAAATCCCGTTGTCGTGATTATCGACGAGACTTGGAACACGGCGTCGGTGACAGCACTTCCCACAGAGGCGGAGGTTTTTAATATGTTCGCGGTGATTATGCCGGACGAGACTAAAACGATACCGAGAAATACGTGAAGCTCCTCGCTTTTCAGTGCCTGAGAGAACTTTTTTATCAGAATGAAGTAGTAGATGTTGAAGTTTACGCCGAAGATGAGCATGAATACCGCCACTACCCACTTGATGTACGTGGAATATGACGCGAGACTGTCGCCCTTGAGACCGAATCCGCCCGTTCCCGCAGTTCCGAAAGCGTGAAGCAAAGCCTCAAACAGGCTCATACCGCCGAACAGCAGGAAAATTACCTCGACAATTGTCAGCGCGATATAGATGAGATACAGTATCTTTGCGGTTTCGCGAACCTTCGGCACGATTTTGTCGACTTTAGGACCGGGCATTTCCGCGCGGATTATGTGTATCGAGCGACCCTCACCGTTCGGCATTATCGCCATCATGAGAACGAGAACTCCCATGCCGCCAATCCAGTGAGAGAAGCTGCGCCAGAAGAGTGAGCCGTGCGTGAGGGCTTCGACGTTTGGCAGAATTGACGCGCCCGTTGTGGTGAATCCGCTGACTATTTCGAAAAACGCGTCGACATATGAGGGAATATCACCCGACAGCACAAACGGAAGCGCGCCTATTGCCGAAAGCACCACCCATGCGAGAGCTACAGTGACAAGACCCTCGCGCGCGTATATTGTTCTGTCGGCTTTGCGCAGCAGAAAGGTCAAAGCAAAACCAACGACAGCAGCACCTGCCGCAACCGCAAAGTACGACAGCGCACAGGAATATTCCGCATAGACGAGAGCCGTCACACATGGGAGCAGGAGCAGGACGCTTTCGAGGAGCACGAGCTGTCCGATTGTATAAAAAATCATTTTACGATTCATAGCTAAACCCCGTTATCCTGTTCACAGCGCGATGTCGGTCAGGTCGTGGAGCTTCTTTCCGGCGGCTATGACTATTACGCGGTCGCCAGAGAGAATCATATCGTTACCACCCGGAACTATAGTCCTGCGTGAGCGTATGATTCCGGCGATGATTATGTTCGGCTTGAGCGTGAGGTCTCTCAGAGGGACGTTTGTTACGACTGACGCGGAGTTTACGCTGAATTCCAGTGCCTCCGCCGCGCCGTCCATGAGGTTGTACATCGTCTCAACGTTGCTTCCGCGAGAGTTTTCGAGTGCGCGCGCATACTGGACAAGCACATCCGCAATGACGTTTTTCGGAGAGATCACGGAGTCAACTCCCAGCTTTTCGGCGAGGGAAGACAGCTCCGGTCGGTTCACCTTTGATATTACCTTCGGTACGCTTTGAGACTGGGCGTAGATGGAAATGAGGATGTTCTGCTCGTCAAGTCCTGTGAGCGCGGCAAAGGCGTCCATTGAGCGAAGTCCTTCCTCAAGCAGCAACTCCTGTTCCGCGCCGTCCCCTTTGATTATCGTAGCGTCGGGGAGAAGCTGTGCAAGCTCTTCCGCCTTTTCGGGATTGTTTTCGATGATTTTTACGGTGTTTCCGCTTCCTTCAAGCATCTTCGCGAGATAGAATGCCGTTCTGCTTCCGCCGAGTATCATGACGCGTTTTGCGCTTTTCTGCATGAGACCCGTGCGGGCAAGGAAGTTTGTGATTTCGCTGTGTGAGGCGACGATACCGATTTTGTCGTTCGATTTCAGCACAAAGTTACCGTCGGGAATGTAGAATTCCTTATCGCGCTGAACCATGCAGACGAGCACGCGTGTCTTGAACTTTTCTGCAATCTCACGGAGCGCATATCCGTCAAGGGGCGAGTTTTCTCTCAGCTTTAATTCAACCACTTCAAATGCTCTGCGCGCGAATGCCTCAACTTTTGCCGCCGACGGGAGCTTTAATAGGTCAAACAGCTCTCGTGCCGCCATAAGCTCGGGATTTATCGCCATGGATAAGCCAAGCTCACGTTTCATGAAGTCAAGGGAAGCGTCGTTGTATTCGGGAGTGCGTATTCTTGCGATAGTTGCGCCGGCTCCCATTCTCTTAGCGAGGAAGCACGAGAGCATATTCATCTCATCCGAGCCGGTAACTGCTATAAACAGCTCCGCTTCGGCAACTCCCGCGTCTTCAAGCGTTTCACAGTCGGCGCAGTTTCCCACAACTCCCATAACATCATGGATATTCGCGATTTCGGTGACGACAGCTTGCTCTTTGTCGATAACAATAACATCGTGACCTTCTTCTGACAGTTTTTCGATTATAGCGGAGCCTATCTTACCGCATCCGCAAACGATTATCTTCATTTAAATACAATATCCTGTTAATTTTATTATCGAAACTATTATACTACCGTCAAATACATTTGTCAATCGTTTTCGCCGAAGCACTTGACAATCAGATAAATATATGGCATAATAAAAGAAACAAATGTACGTGGGGCAACAAGAACAAAAATTTATATATTGCAACAAATAACGACAGGAGATGAAATACTGTGTGCGGAAGATATCAGGCTTGGCTGGACGACGACGAGCTGCTCGGAATAATTGAAAGAGAGAAAAAGGGAAGTGCGGAGAAGTATTTCCGTCGCGGAGAGGTGTTCCCGGGGGATGAGATACCGATAATCTACGGTTCATACGCGGCGGTGAGAGCACATCGGGCAATATGGGGATTTCCCGCACCTTCTTCAACAGACGAACCACAGCAGAACTTTGCCGGAACGCAGGTGAAAAGTGCAAAACGGCTGATAATCAACGCCCGTGCGGAGACTGCTATGTATAAACCCATGTTCAGGCAGTCGTTTGAAACGGGACGTGCGCTTGTTCTGGCGTCGGGCTACTACGAATGGTCGGGAAAGCAGAGATGGCGTTACTTTGACGAGCGCGGAGCGATACTCATGGCGGCGTTTGAGAGGGTGTTTGAAGACGAAAGACGGTACGTTATCCTGACGACACCTGCGATTGGAGCGCCGTCGAAGATTCACGACAGAATGCCCGTATTTGTCGACCGCGAGGAAATGAAGGACTGGCTGTACGATGAATCCTACGCAAAGGACGTGCTCACGCGGAAAAGAGTTTGTACTCTCACAGCGGAAGTATGTTGAAAAAAGAGCAGGGATTCATGACCGCCATCAGTTTGTTAGTTCTGTACTCTAACATTTGGTGGTGGAATGAATTCCTGCTTTTTATATTAATGTAAGCTGTTCTTCGTCCTGCTCCGTCTGAATTTGGCTGAGTGCGCTTGCGGGAATGTCACGCTCTGCGATTTTGTAGTCAATACCCGCTTTTCTTGCCTGTGCTATCTGCTGTCTTCGCGGAATACGGTAGGTTTTTCCGTCCTTTATGAAATTCGCGCCCGTCTGGTGGAACTGAAACGGGATATCGCTGTCCACGCACTGCTGTCTGAGTGAGAGAATCCATTCGTAATTGCACATTCGCGCGTCCTGTCCCGATTCTCCGCTTGCGTTCACTTCTTCCACTTTCTCTGGATTCAGATATGCCCGAATGTCGAGTGGGGTCAGCATGGGCGCGGCTACAATAGCTCTGTGGCAAATGGGAAGCGAGAGGAAAATCGGAAGCCTGTAGTCCGCCATCTCCTGATTTTCGACGGTACAGCCGATTATGACGTTCTCGTACCCGCTGCCCCAGTCGGACGGAAGGCATTTTTCAAGTCGGTCGATTCGCTTTGTGAAAAAATAGAAGCAGCAGTCAGACCTCTGCCGAATCATGTCCCAGCAGTCTTCTCTCCACGGGTCGGCGTCGCTCAAGAGAAAATCCGAGGTGAAGCAGGTGAAAACTATCCTGCCGGACGGTATTTTCCATTTTCCGTCGCGCTTTTTGCGTATCGGGAGGTCAAAATCCGCGTTTTTTCGGCAGAGATATGACGCTTTTTCAGTCCCGTACATTGCGTCCTGTCTGTATACATAGCAGTATTTGCATCCGGGGCTGATTTTTGTGCATCCGTGCCACGGGTTCCAGCTTGCGTAAATATTATCGTTCTGCAAATTACTTTTCCTGCACTTCTTTTCCGCTGATGTGCTCGATTACTATCTCATACATCTGCACGGCTTTTCCCGAAGCGGCGATTTCTTTATCTGCAATATCTTCCGTTGGAAAGTACTTCATGGCGAGGGCTTTCAATATTTCCATCGTCTCGGGCGTGTTTTCCATGAAGCGGCATCTTCCGAACACGACTGCGCTCCGGAGATACGGCGCCCACTGCTCATCGGGATTTTTAATCTGCTCTTTTCCCACGACGGTGAAGCATACCTTGTTCGATAGTTTTATCATGTCGTACTTGTATCCGGCTCTCGCTCCGTGGAAGTAGATTTTGTTCTGCTCTTCGTCGTAGTAGTAGTTTATCGGAATCGCATACGGATATCCGTCCTCGCCGTTCACTGCCAAAATTCCGCGGCGCTCTATCTTGAGGAGCTGTTTTGCCGCCTCCGTGCTGATTTCTCTCTTCTTTCTTCTTAATTCTCTGAACATAATATCCTCATTATTTCTGTTTCTGCGGCGCGAAGTAGTGCTGACGTGCGTATTCAAACTGCTCGTTGAATCTTTGCACGGCTTCTTTGCTAAGCTTTTCCTCCGGCTTCATCATGTCGAACGCGTGCATATCCGAGTGATACACATCCACTGTCGCAGGAATTCCGCATAACCTCAGCTTGTTAAAATATTCGACGGTTTCACTGTAGAATGGCTCTCCGTCTCCGACAAATGTGTATGCAGGCGGCAATCCGTGATAGTCCGTAAGCCTTGCAGGGGACGCGTATGGTGAGAGGTCGGTTCTGTCCTGCCCGCGAAGATAGCACCGCCATGCGAAGTGATTACGTTTTGTGTTCCAGATTTTGCTGTGATTGTCGCGGGAGCTTTCGGTGTCGCGGTCGTCAATCATAGGGTAGAGCGGCATCTGAAACGCAATGTTCACCTCTCCTGTGTCGCGAGCCTTTATGCAGACGGATGCGCAAAGTCCGCCGCCCGCACTCTCACCGCCTACCATGAGCTGATTTTCACGAATACCAAGCTCCGCGGCATGGCTTTTCATGTACAAAAGTGCGTCATAGCAGTCGTCAAGCGCGGCGGGATATGGGAAGAACGGAGCTAATCTGTACCCCGGAGATACTACCACTGCGCCGAACTCCTTCACCAAATCAGCCGCGCGGGAAGCATACACCATTTCCTTCATTCCGAGGATGTAGCCGCCGCCGTGGAGCCACAGAACTCCGGTTTTCGGCTGAGTATTGCCTTTGGGTGAGAGAATTAATGCAGGAATACTCCGCTTTTTCGCCGGAATACGGATTTTTTTGACGCAGATATCTTTGTCAGGCTTCATCGGACGCATATTTTCACCCCCTCGCACACGATAACTATATTTTACCGCAGGAGTTTGGTGATGTCAATGCAATTTTTCATTAAAATACGGCGGAGTAGCTTTTGCGCTCGGCGGGGAAGAGTATCTGCTCATCTTCGGAAACTGTTATAACGCGAAAACCAAAGCCGACTATACCACCTTCGACTATCGTGGGTATTTGTACAACTGTAGTAAATCCTGCTTCGAGAGAATATGAAAAATCCGCACCTGTGAAACCGTTGTCTGATTTCTTCAAGGTGCGGATTTGTTTTAGATATATTCTCGGCTTTGCTTGCGGTACATTTCGGAATATCTGCCGTTTTGTGCCATGAGAGAGTCGTGCGTGCCGTATTCTATGATTTTTCCCTCACAGAAAACCGCGATTTTGTCAGCAACAGAGGACACCGCGAGACGGTGAGAGATAAATATCGTGGTCTTGTCCTTCGCCGCGCTGAAAAGATCCATGTAAATCTCGCTCTCGGCTTTCGGGTCAAGGTTTGCCGTAGGTTCGTCGAGCACCAGAATGGGAGAGCCTTTGTACATGGCGCGCGCTATTGCCAGCTTTTGTGCCTGTCCTCCCGAAAGCTCCGTTCCGTCCGTGTCAAACTGGCGCGTGAGGTATGTGTCAAGTCCGTTCGGCAGCTTTTCTACGCATTCCGTGAGTCCGGTCGTCTCCACTGCTTTGTCAACAGCCTTGTCGTCTCCGCTCTCGCTCATCGTGATGTTTTCTCTGACAGTGAACGAGAAATTCTTGAAGTCCTGAAATACCGCGGATATCGTCTGAAAATAGCTGTCGTTCGGTATATCCCATATGTCCACTCCGTTCAGCGTAATTTTTCCCGCAGTCGGGCGGTAGAATTTGCACAGGAGCTTTATAAATGTGCTTTTTCCCGAGCCGTTCTCTCCCACTATCACGAGCTTTTCTCTGTCCGATATGGTGATGCTTATATGCTCAAGCACCGTTTTGTCCGTGTTGGGGTAGGCGAAAGAGACGTCATGGAACACGATTTCAGTTTCTTCGGACGCGGGAACGCTCTCGTCAGAACTTTCTTCGGAGTAGTTTTCCTTCACCGCCGTCAGCAGCTTGTTGTATTCGGCAATGTCAAGCGCCTGCCTGTTGTACCGTCCTATTTTGTCGCTGACGGAGGAGAGCTGCGCGGAGAGCATTGTCACGGCTGAAAAATACATCGTGAAGTCCGCTATCGAAATTACGCCGTCCAGGTATCTCTTCGAGAGAATCCAGATGAGTAGAAAGGTCTGCACGCCGACGAGCACTGCCATTAAAATACCCGAAAGCGCGGACCTTTTGTACTCCTTGTATTCGATGCCGAGCATGGTGTTTCTGTATTTCGCCACCTTCTGCATGAATCGGTTTTGCAGGTTGTTCAGGCGTATTTCCTTCTCGGCACCTTCGCTAAAATAGGAGATGTAGTTAAGATAATCCCCGTTTCGGTTGTTCTCCGCCTCGAGAGTTCTGCTTTTTTGTGCGAAGTGGTATTCTATCCTTACAAATACAGCTTTCGCGGTGAGGGTCAGGAGCACCAAAAGGATGAACAAAAAGTCAAGGCGAACTACAATCCATGCCAGTCCGAGAATCGCTATCACGTCGGATATGATTCCCTCGATCGTTCCCATCGTGCTTGTGAGGTCTGCGGCGCGTCCGGCTAAACGAATGATGTCGCGTGTCGTCGGGTCTTCAATCGCGCTAAGTTCGGTGTGCATAGAGTTTTGACCGACTTTTTTTCTTATCTTTGAAGAAAACATCGCCGCGCGGAGACTGCTTTTGTTCCTCAGTACGACCTCGCCGACCTTCAGCAGGAGAAGCACTGTTGCATAGCCGAGTATTACGGAAAGCGACGCGGAATAAGACTGCCCACTCATGAGCCGCTCGATGATCAGCTTCGGAAAATAGACAGACGCAAGGGGCAGGAATGCGCTCACTATAATCTGCGGAACGGAGAAGGCAAAGTACGTCGGCTCGTATTCCGCGATGATTTTCACGATTTCCAGCGGAGTTCTAAGAAGCCTCTGATTTAAGGTTATTTTGCGACAAAAGCCCCTATATTTTAGCCTTTTATCGCAAAATTCCGATTTATTCAGAGTATCTTTCAGTTTGTCGTTTATCTTTCCCACTTCTCAGCCCTCCTTGTAGTATTTCGCCTGTGAATTAAACAGCTCATAATACTCACCCTGCCTGCGCATCAAATCGTCGTGACAGCCTGTTTCGGTGATTTTTCCGTCGGAGAGCACGATTATCCTGTCGCAGAATTTTGTGCTCGACAGCCTGTGAGAAATGAACAGCGCGAGTTTGTTTTCCGAAAGCTCGTTAAGACGCGAGAACAGCTCGTATTCCGCTATCGGGTCAAGCGCACTGGTCGGCTCATCCAAAACGAGAATCGGAGCGTCCTTGTATATCGCCCTCGCTAAGGCTAACTTCTGCCCTTCGCCGCCCGAGAATTCGATTCCGTCGTTGTCGAGCGTTTTTGAGATGGAAGTATCTATCCCGTTCGGCAGGCTTTCGATTTTCTTGTCGCTTCCGCTCTTTTTCAGGCACAATGATAGCTTTTCTTCATCAAAAGGCGCGTCCAAAACGACGTTCTCCTTCACGGAATACGCGAACAGGTAGTAATCCTGCAAAACGATACCGATTTTCGCGGCGTACTGCTCATACGTAATTTCCCTGATGTCCACTCCGTTCAGCGTGATTCTTCCCTCGGTGGGGTCGTACAGACGGGTGAGCAGCTTTACAAGTGTGGTTTTTCCTGAGCCGTTCAGTCCGACAAGTCCCACTCTTTCGCTCGGTCTAAGCTCTAAGTTTATGTTTTTCAGCACCGTTTTTTCGGTTTTCGGATATGTAAAGGAGACGTTTTCAAACCGTATTATCGGGTGCGAGAAGTCAATATCCTTGTGTGGCAGTGCGTTGCTCGCGTGAATATTGCTTCCGGCGGTGAGTGTGTCGCGGTATTCAAAATAGCAGTCGAGAACTTTTAGAGTCCTGCCGAAGAGCGCGATTTTCTCGAAAAAACCTAAAATCAGGGAGACAAACAGCGTAGTGCTTCCCAAAAGTACCGTGTATTCGGAGATGGAAATGCGACCGGAAAACGCCATATACGAGAAATAAAGATACATGAGAACCGTCTGCGCGACTGCTATGACCGTACTGCCGATGTTTATCTTCATTCTTCTGCCGAGCAGGTTTTTCAGTCTCTTGAACTGTCCCTGCATGATTCCGTCGTACTTGTTCACGGCGTAGTCTTCCGCGCGGTTTATCCTGACTTCCTTCGCGTAGCTGTAGTCCGTCATGACGAGATAGAGGTAATCGAGCTTGCGGTCGTCCTGCACCTTTTCGTTTTGGAACGCGAGCTCGTCCTTTTTCGTCTGGAAGATAAAATAAACGGACGCGGCTGAGGTGGCGGCAAGGATGAGCAGAAACAGCGGACTGAAATGCGATACGATGGTGATGACGCCGAAAAACTGGACGATATATCTTACCATATCCCCCAAATGATCGATGTAAAACGCAGGCAGAGCTACCATAGACTTTCTCTTCAAGTCGAGAATCGTTCCGTCCTGTGCGTAGTGGTAGTTCACGTTGACCGAATCCTGTGCGTACATATACTGCGCGGTGTTCGTCGCCTTTCGTCCCATGTAGTCCGTCGCGAGGGTCAGCAGCTCTTTTACTACCGAAATCGCCAAATTGACGGAGGTAAAAATGATGATGAGCGTAAGGATTTGCGATGAGCTTTGTCCTGAAACGAGCGCGTCAACGACAAGTCCGATACCGACTATGCTGCCGAACGACAGGACAGCCCGAAAGATATTCGCCGCGCCTGAAACGAGAACGTACCCCCTTGCGCTTTTCCATGCGTTACTCAGCAGGAACAGTATCTTTTTGTGAAGCTTCATTGTAGTCACCTGCGTTTCGATTTTGATGCTTATAGGATAGCATAAATTCCGCTTTTGTTCAAGAAGAAAACGAAATTCAAGAAAAGTTTGTCGAATTCGGCGGATATGGTGAACGTAATTTATGCAATGTGACTGAAATGCAGCGCAAAAAACGACCCCATAGAATTTCTTCCGTGAGGTCGTGATTTTTTGTTTATTTAAGAATCAGCTTGCCGCGAGCTTATCTGAGGGCAGCCTGTGCAGCAGCGAGTCTTGCGATCGGAACTCTGAAGGGTGAGCAGGATACGTATTCGAGACCGATTCTGTGGCAGAATTCAACAGATGTCGGGTCGCCGCCGTGTTCGCCGCAGATACCGATGTGGAGGTGGTTGTTAACGGGTCTGCCAAGGTTGATAGCCATTTCCATGAGCTTGCCAACGCCAACCTGGTCGAGCTTTGCGAAAGGATCGTTCTCGAAGATCTTTGCGTCGTAGTAAGCATTAAGGAACTTACCTGCGTCGTCACGGGAGAAGCCGTATGTCATCTGTGTAAGGTCGTTTGTACCGAAGCAGAAGAAGTCAGCTTCCTTAGCGATTTCGTCAGCGGTGAGAGCGGCACGAGGAATCTCGATCATTGTACCAACTTCGTATTCGAGTTCTACGCCTGCAGCCTTGATTTCAGCGTCAGCGGTTTCAACAACGAAGTTCTTAACGTACTTGAGCTCCTTAACTTCGCCAACCAGCGGGATCATGATTTCGGGCTTTACATTCCAATCGGGATGAGCCTTCTTAACATTGATAGCGGCGCGGATAACAGCGGATGTCTGCATCTTAGCGATTTCGGGATATGTTACTGCAAGACGGCATCCTCTGTGACCCATCATGGGGTTGAACTCGTGGAGGGAAGCGATGATAGCCTTGATGGTTTCAACGGACTTGCCCTGAGTCTTTGCGAGAGCTTCGATGTCTTCTTCAGCGGTGGGAACGAACTCGTGGAGCGGGGGATCAAGGAATCTGATGCAAACCGGTGTGCCTTCGAGAGCTTCGTAGAGAGCTTCAAAGTCAGCCTGCTGCATGGGAAGAATCTTAGCGAGAGCCTTTTCTCTTTCTTCAACTGTTTCGGAGCAGATCATTTCGCGGAATGCGTCGATTCTGCCTTCGCCGAAGAACATGTGCTCGGTACGGCAAAGACCGATACCTTCAGCGCCGAGTTCACGAGCCTTCTTAGCGTCGCGAGGTGTGTCGGCGTTTGTACGAACTCTGAGCTTTCTGTACTTGTCAGCCCATGCCATGATACGACCGAATTCGCCTGCGATTGTAGCGTCTACTGTGGGGATAATGCCGTCGTAGATGTTACCTGTGGAACCGTCGATGGAGATGTAGTCGCCTTCGTGGAAGGTCTTGCCTGCGAGGGTGAACTTCTTGTTTTCTTCGTCCATAACGATTTCGGAGCAGCCGGATACGCAGCAAGTACCCATACCGCGGGCAACAACTGCTGCATGAGAAGTCATACCGCCGCGAACAGTGAGGATACCCTGAGCAGCCTTCATGCCTTCGATATCTTCGGGAGATGTTTCAAGACGAACGAGAACTACCTTTTCGCCTCTTGCCTTCCATTCCTTAGCGTCGTCTGCTGTGAATACGATCTTACCGCAGGCAGCACCGGGAGAAGCGCCGAGACCCTTGCCGATAGCTTCAGCTTTCTTCAGAGCCTTAGCGTCGAACTGAGGATGGAGAAGTGTGTCGAGGTTACGGGGATCTATCATAAGAACAGCTTCCTGCTCGGTTCTCATGCCTTCGTCAACGAGGTCGCAAGCGATCTTGAGAGCAGCCTGAGCGGTTCTCTTACCGTTACGTGTCTGGAGCATATAGAGCTTGCCGTTTTCAACGGTGAATTCCATATCCTGCATGTCGCGGTAGTGGTTTTCGAGCGTCTTGCAAACGTCAACGAACTGGTTGTATGCGTCGGGGAACTTTTCTTCCATCTGCGCGATCGGCATAGGAGTACGAACGCCTGCAACAACGTCTTCACCCTGTGCGTTTACAAGGAATTCACCCATAAGCTTCTTTTCGCCTGTAGCAGGGTCACGTGTGAATGCAACGCCTGTACCGGAGTTGTTGTTAAGGTTACCGAATACCATAGGCATTACGTTAACAGCGGTACCCCAGGAATAAGGAATATCGTTGTCACGGCGGTAAACGTTAGCTCTGGGGTTGTCCCATGAACGGAATACGGCGCGGATAGCTTCGTAGAGCTGTACCTTAGGATCGGACGGGAAATCTTCGCCGATCTTAGACTTGTATTCAGCCTTGAACTGCTGAGCGAGTTCCTTGAGGTCGTCTGCTGTGAGATCAACGTCGAACTTAACGCCCTTCTTTTCCTTCATCTCGTCGATGAGCTGCTCGAAATATTTCTTGCCGACTTCCATAACAACGTCGGAGAACATCTGGATAAATCTTCTGTAGGAGTCGTAAACGAATCTCTTGAACTTGGGATCGTCGTTTCCTGCGATCATAGCTTCTACAACTTCGTCGTTAAGACCGAGGTTGAGGATTGTGTCCATCATACCGGGCATGGATGCTCTTGCGCCGGAACGAACGGATACGAGAAGAGGATTCTTGAGATCGCCGAACTGCTTGCCGTTGATCTCTTCCATTTTAGCAACGTAGAGCATGATTTCGTTCATGATCTCGTCGTTGATCTTCTTGCCGTCTTCGTAGTACTGTGTGCAGGCTTCTGTTGTGATGGTGAAGCCCTGAGGAACGGGAAGACCGATATGCGTCATTTCAGCGAGGTTAGCGCCCTTACCGCCGAGAAGCTCACGCATGTTAGCGTTGCCTTCGGAGAAAAGGTAAACATACTTTTTGGACATCTTTGAATGTACCTCCGCAATAAATAGTATATAATTTTTATTTGCTGACAAAAATTATCGGCGCGGCGGAAAAACTGCACGAAAAAACCGCGCGGCAGCCTACGTCACGCACCTGCTGCACTGCATATTATACCACTTTTCGCACCGTTTTTCCACATAAATGCAATGGTTTACGAAAAATTTACTTTTTGCGCCTCATTATGCTATATGACGGAAGCCGCCGCAAAATTAAATACTTTAAGTTGACTGCAATGCGCATTTGTGCTATAATGAAGAATACAGATACTGACGCGACAGACATTTGTGATTTTGATAGGATACATATATAATGTTTTTAGGAATATACAACGCCCCTCCTGACAGCGAAGTCGAGAAAGAGCTGCGCGGAGACATTGACGACCGTGCGGACGTTGACAAGCTGGTGAAGCGCGCCCAAAACGGTGACGACGAGGCGTTTTCCTCCCTTGTGGAGATATTTGAAAAATTTGTCTATAATACGGCGGTGAGGTACCTTTCTGCTGCCGCTCAGCCTGCGGAAGCCGCGGACGACATAGCGCAGAACTCGTTTATCAAGGCGTGGCGTTCGCTTTCGTCGTTCAGGGGGGAGTGCCTTTTTTCGACATGGCTGTTCCGCATTACCGCAAATTCCGCGCGGGACTACATAAGGCACAAAAACCGTCACCAGACCGTGTCGCTGACATCATCCGAAGAAGACGACGATGAAAACAAGGAATGGGATGTTCCGGTAACTTCCGGAGATACGGTTCCGGAGTCATCGCTTGAGAAAAAAGAGCTGATACTCGGTGTGCGCCGTGCGATAGAACAGCTGCCGGAGGATCAGAGGGCAGTGGTCGTAATGCGCGACATACACGAGCTGCCGTACAAGACCATAGCCGACACTCTCGGAATCGAACTCGGTACGGTAAAATCACGTCTTAACAGGGGAAGAGCAAATCTCAAAACAATTTTAAAAAACGGGAACTTTATTTAAATATTCGGCGTCTAATGGTCAGATGATTAAGAGACAAGATATGATTCATTAAAATTAGATTAAAAATACAACTTTGGAAAGCGGCTGCGCTGATAACGATGATGAATATTGTCCTGAATTTAGCGAAGAGATAAAAGAGGTGCGTGGTCAGATATGAGTGAAGATTTAAGATACAACGAAGAAGAGAACGGTGCTGTGTTCTCCGACGAGGAAATGAAAAAGTACTCGTCCCTTCTTCGTGCAGCATATCCTACGCCGCAAACGAGCATAAAAAACTCCGTCATGGCACAGATACGCGCGGAAAAAGACGGGAAGGTACTGAAGGCTGCCGACTCAACCAAAAATAAAACAAAACACAGTAAAGCAAAGAGGCTTCTTGTTAGGTACGGAAGCCTTGCCGCTTGTTTGGCGATAGTTACACTTGTAGGGGTAAATGTTCTGCCGCATATAATGAAAAAATCCGCATCGATGAACGATACAGCCTCGGCGTATTCACTTGAAGCCGAAGCCGACGTTCTCATCTCCGATGAAAATCCGGCAGAGGAAGAGAGAAGCGCACAAAGCAATGCCGCGAGAAACGATATTGTGAAAAACTCGCATATGTCGCTCTCACTCATTCCTCCGGTATACGGCAGCGCGGTGATTGAGGAAGAAAACGAAACCGCTCTGCCGGAATCTTCGGATGACATCCCGGAACGCGCCGAGCCTGAAGCGGAGCTGAAATCCGCGCCGACAAACGATTTTTCCGAAGAAGCCTGCGGCGGAATTTTGATGGGCTCCGCAGCCGCCGAAGAGGGTGACGCGGGAGATGACAGAGCAATGAATTCGATGATGACTTCCGTGGAGCTTTCGTCGACTCACTTCAACTATATATATATTCCCGTGAAAAGCTGCGCGCATTCGTCCGTGTTCCGTAATTCTTACCACGATATCCCGAAGAACCTCGTTGCTCTTGCGGGTAAGGAAGAATTCAGCGACTGGGCGTTCAGTCTCGCGGATGAGGACAAGTGCGCGGTCAATATAGTTTCGTTCTACAGATATTTCTCCGAGAAGGACGAGACGTTTGCCGCTAAGTTCAGAGATTTCGCTCTGGGAGACGGCGCATACTACTGCGATATCCCCGATGTATCTCTCTTTGAAGAGGGAAAATGGGACGAGATAACGGCGTATTACGAAAACGGCGGAGACAAGACAGGCTCGGAGCATGACTACTTCGAGTACAAATACAAAACCGCGCTTATCTCCGAAGTCGGCGTTTCGTCATACACAAGCTGGCTGTCGAAAAACGGCATGAAATACGTCTCCGACTGGTCGATAGCCGATATTGCCGCCGCATTCGGTATCTCAGCTGAAAGGCTCGGCGAGATATACGACAGCGTAAAGACCGACTTCGAGCGTGAATATCCCGACTGCACTCTGTTCACCTACGATTTTGAGATGATAGTTTCGGATACACAGACAAACGCAAGGGGTGCAAGAGAGCGCGACGCGGAATACAGAATTTACTGAAAACAGAAAGAGCTACCATAATTAAAGGGCAGCTCTTCTTTTTTATGTTCTGTATTTGAAATCGTTGACCTTGTTTTTTAAAACTTCAAGGTACTTTGCGCATTCTTCCTTGCCTCGGCTCAGTTCAAGCTCACGGTAGTTTCCGCATTCTATCTCGGATGCACCGAACACCGGACCGTCGTATGCGCATATCTTCTCAAGCACGTCAAGCACTATCGAGAGAACCGTTTCGTCGCTCTCCCCGCGTACAAGAAGATAAAATCCAGTGCGGCATCCCATGGGACCGAAGTAGATTACGCTGTCTTTGATGCTGCTGTTGCGGACGAAGGTTGCGAAAAGATGCTCTACCGTGTGCATTGTCACGTTGTCCATGTAAGACCCCGCATTCGGCTTTCGTGTGCGCAGGTCGTAGGTCGTGATATCTCCGTCTCTGCGGGAAACGTAGATTCCGGGGTCGAGAAGCCTGTGGTCAACGGTGAAGCTCGCTATTTTTTCCATATTATAATACCGTTCCTCTTCTGTGGTTTTAAGCCAAATGTCGGAGAATTTTCCGTAAGGTAAATTCTCGTGAGTGGGATGGTATTCTCTCCTACTCAGCTTAAGCTCATTCCCACTCAATGGTTTTAAAACAAATGTCGGAGAATTTTCCGTAAGGTAATTCTCGTGAGTGGGATGGTATTCTCTCCTACTCAGCTTAAGCTCATTCCCACTCAATGGTTTTAA
>ERZ779861.1031-NODE-1031-length-33435-cov-3.781037_pt1 | contig 33435 bp, 20 predicted proteins | sample MGYA00511558_ERZ779861 | MGnify/ENA primary metagenome ERZ779861 (study PRJEB29588, sample SAMEA2163432) | human gut metagenome | biome: human gut; feature: human-associated habitat; material: faeces | place: Denmark | collected 2008/2010 ...
ACGCGTTCGGCTTGCTCGATTCTCCGCGCATACTAAACGACCGCTCGGTAGAGGAGTCCCTCGAAAACTCACTCAGACAGAAGCTCGGCGCGACAGTTAAAGCAGGCTCCGAACTCAGCGCAAACGACGCCGCAATGAGACTGTACTACCTCGGACTGATTTCCGGAGACGGTACGGATATAAACGGCGGCGTGCAGTTCTCACTTGAGAGAGGTCTTAACCGTGTGGAATCCGCTGTTTTTGCCGTGAGACTGCTCGGCGCGGAGGATGAAGCTCTTCTCGTACACTATAAGCATCCCTTTAACGATGTTCCCGAGTGGGCGTCGGATTACGTCGGATACATATACAACTGCGGACTGCTTGACGACATCATCGACGGCGCGGAGAACTACAATAATCTAAGGTTTGAGCCGCAGAAGGGTGAGTCGACCGAAAGATTCATGAGCTATATGCTCTACGCTCTCGGATACCGTATCGGCGCGGGCGACTATACATACTACATGGCGGCGGACTACGCGAGAAGCATCGGCGTGTGCGTGACGGAGAAGTACGAACCTCTCACAAGAGCGGGCGCGGTCGAAGCGATGTACAACACACTCCGCACTACGATAAAAGGAGAGGACAGAGTTTATTCGGACGTTCTCGTTGAAAAGGGCGAGATAAGCTACAGCGATGCGGTGTTCCTCCTGTGGAATAAGAACTCGGGAGAGGTAAAGAGCTACCTTGACGCGGTCGGATATGATACAAGCTGGGTCGTGCCGAACGGTTACTATAAGATAAAGTCGGTCGGAAGCGGAAAGCTGCTCAACGTTGCGGCGTCGGGTATGAACAGCGACTATGAGGGCGTAGGCGTAACTCTGTGGGACGCGAGCGACGACATCACCCAGACCTTCCGTATAGAGAGGACAGAGCGCGGAACATACTACATCTACTCCGCAGCTTCACGAAACGGCTACGGCAGAGTCCTCGGCGTGAATAAAAGCGCAGGCTCGATAAATGTAGGACTGTATCAGTCAACGGGAGCTAACGCGGTAGAGTTTAACATAATCGGCTCGGCTGACGGCACGTGGAAGATAGAATCCGCTGCCGACAAACGCTCTCTCGGAACTACCGGAAGCTCCAACGGCAGTGAAGTAGCTCTCGGGGCGGGATCTGCGGCGTGGCAGTTCACCAGAGAGGGTACGATGAACTCCTCGGGTGAAGAGATGGCGGTGTTTGTGGCGAAGTCCCTTCTTGTAACGCAGGGCGCATTTGACGAATTCTCCCACATGACGCAGAACGCGCTTGATATTCAGCCGGCGGAAAGAGCAGTCTACGCACCGTTCAACGCAAAGGTCGTGCGAAAAGACGCGTCCGAGCTGGCTTGCAACGCCGTTTGGATAGAGAGCACATCTAAGGTAAGATACGCCGACGGCACATACGATTATATGACGCTGTGCTTCATGCATGACAACGACATATCGGATATTTCCGTCGGACAGGCGCTGACTCAGGGCGAATATTTCTACGACTCCGGCAACTACGGTATCGCGAGCGGCATTCACGTCCATGTAGCGGCGTACAGAGGCAAATATAATTCCACAATGCAGGTCGGTAACGGAGACATTAACATAGAAGACGCGCTCTTCCTCCCCGACGACACCTACGTCTACAACGACTACGGACTCATGTGGAAATCCGCCAGCCTTGCGGGATAATTTTACACTGGATTTAATTTATATTTTAAATCAACATAAAAGTCGTGCGGCTTGGGTCGAGAGCTGTGCGGCAGGTACTCAAAGGGAACTTCAGATGGACAGAGAAATCAAACGAACGGTCAAAAAGCTGTGCGACGAGGCGGGAAGTGCTGCTGCCGCTGCTGCGTGCGACGATTTGACCGAGGATATTGAAAAGGCGTATAACGAACGGGTAAAGGCGGGAATGAGCGAGCTTGACGCATACCGCGATGTTTTAAAAAATGTCGACGAAATCAAGAAAATGCTCGACTCACTGCCGATTACCGAGGACGAACAGCGCGGAAGACAGAACCGCGACAGCTACAAGGACAACGCGAAGGTTATAGACAAAATAAGCTCCGCACTGTGGCTTCTTGTCGTGTTTGTGTATCTTGCGTTTTCGCTCCGTTTCGGCGGCTGGTGGTATACATGGCTCATCTTCCTATGGGGTTCCATTGGTCAGACGCTTATGAATATGGTAAAAAAATACAACCGAGGAACACCCCTGAAAAAGGTGCTGCGCGGCGGTATATCCAACATGATGTGGCTTGCGATTGTTATAGCGTACTTCTTCATCAGCTTCGCATTCGGCGGTTGGAGCTACACATGGCTCATATTCATATTCGGGGCGTTTGCCGGAAAAATCATCGACATATTCTTTGGAGACTGAATATGGAGGGTTGACCCTTGAATGATTCCTATGACCGCGAGCTAGCGGAAAATTTTCTTACATTTATGCTTGACTACTACGCCATGATACGCCGTCACATCGTCGAAAAAAATGAGATAAGATTTCATTCTCACGGATTTTATCTGCTGAATATTTTGGAATCGAACAAAGACGAGCTGCTTACCATGTCCGCCTGTGCCAAGCAAATGAACATAACAAAGCAGCAGCTGACAAAGCTTGTCGATTTGATGGAAGGGCAGGGCTATGTTGTCCGCTCACACGACGAGAACAACAGACGGCAGATAAGACTTTCGATAACTCCCGAAGGAGTAAATTACTTCGGGGAGCGGAAAAGCATGATAATCGCCGAAATAATCCATTCGCTTGACAAATTCGATGCGGACGAGCGGACGGAAATAATGGACTGCGCGAAACGATTCTCGGAAATTTTCAAAAACGACAAGACAAGAAATGAATAATGACAGCAAAAAACGGAAGGCTTCGGTACAATGCGTATCGTTTCCTTCCGTTTTTGGTTTATTTCTGAAATATTTTAGCTCACTCTTCGCTCAGCTTTATAATAAAATCCTTCAGCATGGTGCAGCGCGTGACGTGGCGGGCGTTTTGTATCATAGCTCCGAGAACGGACAGCTTTCCCACAAGGATAACCATTCTCGCGCCTCTCGTGACCGCAGTGTAAAGCAGATTCCGCGAAAGGAGCATCGGCGCACATGAGTACAGGGGAATGATAACCGCGCTGTATTCGCTTCCCTGGCTCTTGTGGACTGTAATGGCGTAGGCGTGGTCTATCTCGTCGAGAGCGGTGAAGTCAAGTGTGCAGCGTCTGTCGTCGAATTGTACCTCAAGCGTGTTCTCGTCCGTGTCAATGTCGTTTATCACGCCGATGTCCCCGTTGTATATCCCCATGCCGGTTTTTCCGTCGTCGCTTTCCCACTCTATCGTGTAGTTATTCTTGGTCTGCATGATTCTGTCGCCGACGCGAAAGACAACATCGCGGGATTTTTTCTCTTTTTTGCCCTTGTCCGCCGGATTGAGCACCGACTGTATCATTGCGTTGAGGTTGTCCGTTCCCGACAGTCCTTTCCGAGACGGAGTTATCACCTGAGTTTTCGTTATCATGTCCTCGCCGTAGCTTTTCGGGAGACGGTTACAGAACAGGTCGGTGACGGTCGCGGCAATTCCTTCCTCGGTCTCTCGCGGGAGAAAGAAGAAGTCGGAGTCGCGCTTGTCAAGTATCGGCATTTGTCCGTCGTTTATGCGGTGGGCGTTCGTTATGATAAGACTGCTCTCGGACTGCCTGAATATCTCGCTAAGCCGCACTGTCGGGTAAATTCCCGAGTCTATCACGTCGCCGAGCACATTTCCGCATCCTACCGAGGGGAGCTGATCGGAGTCGCCTATAAGAATCAGTCTCGCGCCGTTCTTTATCGCTTTGAGCAAGGCTTCCATGAGGTACACGTCAATCATCGAGGACTCGTCTATTATCACGGCGTCCGCGTCAAGGGTGTTGTTCTCGTCTCTGAGGAACTTCGCACCGCCTTCAATGTCGGAGGAAGCCGCGTCCATTTCGAGAAGTCTGTGGATGGTTTTAGCCTCGTGAGAGGTCGCTTCACTCATCCTTTTGGCGGCACGTCCCGTAGGAGCGGCAAGCGCAACCTCAAAGTCAAGCGAGGAGAAAATCGAGATAAGTCCCTTTATAATGGTCGTTTTTCCTGTTCCGGGACCGCCCGTGAGCACCATAACTCCCTCGGACATTGCAGTGAACAACGCCTGCCTTTGAGCTTCCGCGTACTTTATACCCGACTGAGCTTCGCATTTCTCTATCATCAGCCGCGCGTCGCTTACGTTCATCCTCGGACAGAGCTTGTCTATCTTTTTCAGCTTCTCGGCAATGTAAAGCTCGGCGGTGTAGGTTCTCGGCTCGTATATGTAGCGTATTCCGCCCTTCTTCACCGGAACAAGTGTCAGCTTGGTCAGCGCTTCTTCTATGACAGATGTAATATTCGCGATTTTACCGGAGTCTCCGCCGAACAACAGATCGCAGGTGCAGCGGATGAGGTCGTCGAGCGGCAGGCAGGTGTGTCCCGATCTTGCGGATTCCGCGCGGAGAACGTACACTGCCCCATGAATGATCCTCTCCGATGAAGCGGGGTCAAGTCCCATGCTCATTGCGATGCCGTCCGCACGACTGAATGATATCCCGCGGAAGTCCTCGCACAGCCTGTACGGATTCGCGCGTATCTTGTCGACAGCAGCTCCGCCCCATTTTTTGTATATCTTCATGGCGGTCTGCGGAGTGAAAAGGTCGCGGCAGAACATCATAACCGCACGTGCGCCGGATATGGATTTGAAGTTTTCGGAGATTGTCTCGGCTTTCTTGCGCGTGATTCCGGGAACTTCGGCTAGCCAGTCGGGATGTTCCTCTATTACCTTGAACGCGTCTGTGCCGAACTGCTCCACTATCTTTTGTGCAGTTTTCGGGCCGATTCCCTTGACCGCACCCGACGAGAGATAACGCAGAATGTCGCTCTCCTCCGCCGGAAGAGTTTTTTCGTAGGTCTGAGCTTCAAACTGCTTTCCGTAGGTCTTGTGGTTGACCCATTTTCCCGTGACTGTCAGCTTGTCCCCGTCGGTGAGATACGGTATAATGCCCGTGACGGTGACAGGGTAGCCCGAGGTGTCCTCCATTTCAAAAACCACGTAGCCGTTGTCCTCGTTCTGGTAAATTATGGAGTCGACTATACCCGACACAGTCTCTTGCTCTTCAGTTCTAATATCGTTGTTCATGCTGTTCCTCCGCGGCTTAATGAGATAATTATACCCCAAAACCGCCGAAAAGTCAAATAAAAAGAAAAAACGCCCCTCACCTGTGTCTGAACAGCCGCGCATGAACACAAGCGAGAAGCGGATGATGTAAGAAAAGCTTTAGTTAATATTCGAGATTCTTGAAGTCTTCGATAACTCTGTCGAGCATCTTGTTTATAATCTTCTGTGATTTTGTAGCGCCGGAGACGTAGGTGTTGTTCTTTGTGTTGTAGATTCCGTTGTAGAGGTTCGCGAAGTTTCCGCCCCACGAGAAGTCGACCGCCCAGTCGTAGGATTTCGTGTCAAAGATAATGTTCAGCATTTCAACGGATTCGGTATCGCGCACGAGCTTAGCGGCAAAGAGAACGTCGTAAAGCGCGGAACGAACTGTGTCGGTGGAGAATCCGCAGAGAACTTCGAGGATAATTCCCGTTCTGTCGGGGTCCTTGTTCGTCATGGGGATAGCGTAAGCCGTCGTCCATCCGTTTGAGACGTAGTTGCCGTATCGCTCCTGAGCTTCGTCCTTTTTCGCCATGGGGATAACGCCGAAGTCGTCTTCCATCTCGCGCAGAGAGTTTATCGGACCGAGCATTGCGCCGCAGAAAACTATTCCGCCTTTGAGAAAATCTTGCCATGCTCCCGTGTATGTCATCTGCTTCTCAACCATGTAGCTGAAAAGTGTGTCAATCGCACTAATGTGGCTTTCGGTGAGGATGTTCACTTCAAGGTTGCCGTCTTTGTCGATGTCGCAGGATTTCTCGCCCATCGCGTATATCCAATGCTTGATGTGGTCGTTTCCTTCGATGTGACCGATTACATCCTTGCCAACCGTCATCTTTCCGTCGCCGTCGAGGTCCTTTTCGCACGCTTTTGCAATCTGGTACATTCTGTCAATGGTCCATTTGCCTTCAAGCACGTCCTTGTAGGGAAGCTCAAAGCCGTTCTGCTCGAGGATGGACTTGTTCGTGAACAGCACCTCCACCGCGAAGTCGTCGAACACATTGATGTCGCCGGTTATCCAGTAGAGCTTGGAGTTAAACATAGTGAACGTCTCGACAATGTTTTTGTCCCACCACGGATTTGAGGTGTCGAGGTGATCCATGAGGTTTAAATAAAGTCCCGACTCAGCCTGCGGACCTATGTAGTCCATGCGGTTGAGGACGGTGTCGTAGTCTGTAGTGCCGGCAGTGACCTCGGTTTTGACTTGGTTGCGTATGTTCTCATCGTTGTCGGCAAAAATTGGAGTGACTTTGATGCCGAGCAGGTCTTCCGTAGCGAGATTGCGTGCGAATATTGCATCGTTGAGCGGAGTTCCGTCCGATTCTTCAACCCAAACCTCGTTTACGTCAGCTCCGACCTCGTCGTATGCGAAATGTGCGTTTGGACCGGGAGCGAGAACCTTGTACTCATAGCCGTCGTAGCTGTAGGAGGAGTATTTTTCTCGCACAGTGTCGGTTACGGTCTTCTCGGCTTCGGTTTCGGACTCCGATTCCGTATTTGAAGCAGACTGCTGTGTGGACTCAACCGGATCGGTTTCGGATTTGGCGTTCCCCTTGTCGGAGCAGGATAAAAGAGATAATACCGCGAGGATAAGCGCAAGGGATAACGAGATAAAATTTTTCATAAAATATCCATTCCTTTCAATTACAAAAATAGTTTGAGTGTATAATACTAATATTAGTATAAATAGTGTACCAAATTTCATATAAGAAGTCAATACCAAAAGAAAGATTTGATAAATATCAGCAAGTAATCGTAAAATAACAAAAGCCCGCACAGCCTAAGTGAAAACTCAAGCAGTGCGGGCGATATTATTCAGATGAATTAAAAATTGAACGAAGCCTTGATTTCCTCGGCGAAGTCGCGCTTTTCCCACGGAATATTGAGATCCTCGCGACCCATGTGACCGTAAGCGGCGAGATCTCCGTAGATAGGTCTGCGCAAGTCGAAGCGGCTGATAATAGCGGCAGGACGCATATCGACCTTTTCACGGATGAAATCGGCGAGAACGGAGTCGTCAATCTTGCCTGTGCCGAAGGTGTCAACGAGGACGGAAACGGGATGAGCAACGCCGATAGCGTAAGCAAGCTGAACTTCGCAGCGGTTTGCGATTCCGGAGGCTACAACGTTCTTCGCGATGTAACGAGCCATGTAGGACGCGCTTCTGTCAACCTTTGTCGGGTCCTTGCCGGAGAACGCGCCGCCGCCGTGGCGTGAATATCCGCCGTAGGTGTCAACGATAATCTTTCTGCCGGTCAGTCCGCTGTCGCCCATAGGACCGCCGATAACGAATCTGCCTGTCGGGTTGACGTAAATCTTGGTGTCGTCGTCGAGCATTTCCTCGGGGAGAGTGGGTCTGATAACCTCGCGGATGATGTCCTCGCGGATTTTGTCGAGGGAAGTGTCGGGGTCGTGCTGGGAAGAAACAACCACGGTGTCAATGCGTACCGGCTTGTCGTCGTCGTATTCTACCGTCACCTGAGTTTTTCCGTCGGGTCTGAGGTAGGGAAGAGTGCCGTTCTTGCGGACTTCGGTCAGCTTCTTTGCCATTTTGTGCGCGAGGGAGATGGGGAGGGGCATAAGCTCGGGAGTTTCGTCGCAGGCATAGCCGAACATAAGTCCCTGGTCGCCCGCGCCTGTGTTGAACTCGTCGGTTTCGATGCCTTCCTTTGACTCAAGGGAGTTGTCGACGCCGAGAGCGATATCGGGGGACTGCTCGTGTATTGAGTTTATGACAGCGCAGGTGGAGCCGTCGAAGCCGTACTTTGCTCTGTCGTAGCCTATATCAAGCACAGTCTTGCGGACGATGGACTGAATGTCAACGTAGCTGCTTGTTGTTATCTCGCCCATGACCATAACAAGACCGGTCGTGCAGCAGGTTTCGCAGGCAACTCGGGACATGGGATCGTTCTTCAGCATCTCGTCAAGTATGCGGTCGGAAATCTGGTCGCAAATTTTGTCGGGATGTCCTTCGGTAACGGATTCGGAAGTGAAAAGTCTTTTCATAGTATCCTTTCATCGGCTGAGGTATAAAAAATGTTCTCATCCAAGACAGAACGAGAACATTGTTGTTTACAGAATTACTCATCTGTCAGGAATTGGCACCTTGTCACATGAGATAATCTCGGATAGGTTGCCGGGCGTCACAGAGCCAGTCTCTCAGCCACTCTTGATAAGTTGTATTAAATTTTTAGCGGATATATTATACCACATTCCGCGGACTATTGCAATAGGTTTTTTAGAAAAATTTATATAATCGCACGATAAAGTAGGGCGTATATCAAATCCTTACTTTATCGAGAACGAGCCACCGAGCTTTACTATGAAGTAGACGAGCGACAGAACTGCCACCAAAGCCGCGACAACTACCGTGATTATGTAGGAAACCGACTTCTTGCCATTTTCGCTTTTGCCGGGGATAACTCCGATGGGAGCTTCCTGCCCCTTCGCTACGCTGACGCTGACAAATCCCGCGAGCCTTATTGCCTTAGACACGGGTTTGTAGATGAGGAAGACGATGGACGCGTTGAAGATACTCTTCGTGAGGTTGAACGGCAGAAGAAGCGTCGGAATGAGCTGCACTACGTCGGACGTGGAAACTCCCATGTAGAACGGCGTGATGATGAGGTTAGCGACCATCATAACCGCGGTCATGGAGACGACCGAAGCCAGCATACCGAGGAGCGCGCCGGTCATTGTTCTCTTGCGTGAGTAGATGAAGCTGCCGACGCAGACGAAAACCGCACTGGCAAGCACGTTCATGATAAGCCCGTAGACGCCCGTTGAGCTGATGGTGACGAACTCGATAAGCCCCACGATAACGGACATCGCAAGACCGTACACAGGACCGAACAGCATTGCGCCGACCGTCATGACGGAATCCTTCAAATCAAACGAAAGGAAGGAAGCGCGGAAGTGGAAAAGTACGCAGCAGACGTAAGCAAAAGCGGAAAAAACTCCGACAGCAACGATAGTTTTGATTTTGTCAGACTTATAAGTGGTTTTAGACATGGTAATTACTCCCTATAAATAATAATATGTTATGGGAGAAGCAATAATCCCGCCAAATTACATTTGTAAAATGACGGGATCGCGCAATAACGCTATTTCTTCTCACATCCGGACTTTCGCTTGACAAAAAACACTTAAATTAAGTTAAACTGCATTTTTAGTAAACAGCCATAAGCTAAATACTATCAAATTTAGTATATACTCGCCTCAAGCAAAGAACCAACCTCGGAATTTGGCAGAAGCTGACTAACGCTCCGCACAAACTACAAGAGCCAAATTCGATGCTTGGCAGACTGTACATAAAATTTAGTCTAATTATATGCCAAGCTAACCGTCGGTACAGGAATCGCACCTGTTCGGCGTTAAAAACGTTCGCGGACTTACGGAATACCCGATCACCGCCGGTAAGGAATTTCACCGTTTCCCGAAATTTTTTGTTTTAAAGAACAAAGCTGACCGAGCGCGAACCCAGCCAGCTTTGATAAAATCAGCTATTAGCCGTCGATTTCGATAACGACACCGGAACCAACAGTTCTGCCGCCTTCACGGATAGCAAAACGAAGACCCTTTTCAATAGCGATAGGTGTGATGAGTTCAACCTTCATGTCAACGTTATCGCCGGGACGGCACATATCTGTTCCTTCAGGAAGAGTGATTGTACCGGTAACGTCAGTTGTTCTGAAGTAGAACTGCGGTCTGTAACCGGAGAAGAAGGGCTTCTGACGGCCGCCTTCCTTTTCGGTAAGAACGTAAACCTGACCTACAAACTTTGTGTGGGGGTGAATTGTGCCGGGCTTGCAGAGAACCTGTCCTCTTTCAATACCCTTCTTGTCGATACCGCGGAGAAGAAGACCAACGTTGTCGCCGGCTTCAGCGGAGTCGAGGAGCTTACGGAACATTTCGATACCGGTGATAACTGTGGACTTCTTTTCTTCGGAAAGACCAACGATTTCAACTGTATCAGCCATCTTAACTGTACCACGTTCTACTCTACCTGTAGCAACTGTACCACGACCTGTGATGGAGAATACGTCTTCAACAGGCATAAGGAAGGGCTGGTCTGCCTTACGGTCAGGAGTAGGAATGTAGGAGTCAACAGCGTCCATGAGCTCGTGGATGCAAGCATATTCGGGAGCGTTAGGATCTGTGGATGTGGATTCGAGAGCTACACGAGCGGAACCGCGGATAATCGGAACATCGTCGCCCGGGAAGTCGTACTCGGAGAGGAGTTCACGGATTTCCATTTCAACGAGGTCGAGAAGTTCTTCGTCGTCAACGAGGTCGCACTTGTTCATGAATACAACGATTGCAGGAACGCCAACCTGACGGGCGAGAAGGATGTGTTCACGGGTCTGCTGCATAGGACCGTCGGAAGCAGCAACAACAAGGATAGCACCGTCCATCTGAGCAGCGCCGGTGATCATGTTCTTAACGTAGTCGGCGTGGCCGGGGCAGTCAACGTGAGCATAGTGTCTGGTAGCTGTTTCGTATTCAACGTGTCTGGTGTTGATTGTGATACCACGAGCCTTTTCTTCGGGAGCGTTATCGATCTGGTCGTATGCGAGGAATTCGATATTGCCGTTTGCGAGAGAAAGAACCTTTGTGATAGCAGCGGTAAGAGTTGTCTTGCCGTGGTCAACGTGACCGATGGTACCAATGTTTACATGGGGCTTGGTACGCTCAAAATGTGCCTTTGCCATTGGAATAATCCTCCTAAAATATTTTTTAATTAATTAGTTTTTCTTTTCGATCTTATCGCGGATGCTCTTCGGAACTTCTGCGAAGTGATCGGGTTCCATTGAATAGTTACCGCGTCCCTGAGTACGTGAACGGAGTGCTGTAGAGTAACCGAACATTTCGGAGAGCGGTACGAATGCGTTGATCTGGTATGCGCCGTAGATCATCTCCATGGAGTTGACCTGTCCGCGGCGGGTGTTGATGTCACCGATAACGTCGCCCATATATTCTTCAGGAGTTGTAACAACAACCTTCATGATAGGCTCGGTAAGAACGGGGTCAGCCTTCGCCATAGCGTCCTTGAATGCCATAGAGCCTGCGATCTTGAATGCCATTTCTGATGAGTCGACTTCGTGGTAAGAACCGTCGTAGAGGTTTACCTTAACGTCAACTACATTGTAGCCTGCAAGAACGCCGGATTCCATTGCGCTCTTAACGCCGGCTTCGACAGCGGGAATGTATTCTTTCGGAATAGCGCCGCCGACGACTGTATTTTCAAATACAAAGCCTGCGCCGGGTTCGTTCGGGGAGATCTCGATCTTAACGTGACCGTACTGACCTTTACCGCCGGACTGACGTGCATACTTGAGGTCGGAGGTAGCGGACTTGCGGATTGTTTCCTTGTACGCAACCTGAGGACGACCAACGTTTGCCTCAACCTTGAACTCACGGAGAAGTCGGTCAACGATAATCTCGAGGTGGAGCTCACCCATACCTGCGATGATGGTCTGACCTGTGTCGCCATCGGTGTAGGTACGGAAGGTCGGGTCTTCTTCGGCGAGCTTGGAGAGGGCGATACCCATCTTTTCTTCGCCGGCTTTAGTCTTAGGTTCGATAGCGACTCTGATAACGGGTTCCGGGAATTCCATGGATTCAAGAACTATCGGAGCCTTTTCGTCACAGAACGTATCGCCTGTTGTTGTATTCTTAACGCTTACTACGGCTGCGATATCACCTGCATAGCAGCAATCAATGTCCTTACGGTCATTAGCGTGCATCTGGAGGATACGACCGAAGCGTTCGCGAGCGCGCTTTGTGGGGTTATAAGCGGTCATGCCGGTTTCGATCTTACCGGAATATACTCTGAAGAAGCAGAGCTTTCCGACGTAAGGGTCGGTCATGATCTTGAATGCGAGAGCTGAGAACGGCTCATCATCTGAGGAGTGACGGAATTCTTCCTCGCCTGTCTCGGGGTTAACGCCCTTGATGGAAGGAATATCTGTCGGAGCGGGCATGTAGTCGATGATAGCGTCGAGGAGCTTCTGTACGCCCTTATTCTTATAGGAAGTACCGCAGATAACGGGAACTATCTTGTTTGCGATAGTAGCCTTTCTGAGGGCTGCCTTAAGCTCGGGAACGGAAATCTCATCACCTTCGCAGTACTTTTCGAAGAGTTCTTCGTCGGTTTCTGCGATAGCTTCTACCATTGCGTCGTGGTATTCCTTAGCCTTTTCCTGCATATCAGCCGGAATAGGTTCAACTCTCATGTCCTTACCGAGGTCATCATAATAGATGTCGGATTCCATGTTCATCAGGTCGATGATACCGCGGAATGTGTCTTCTGCACCGATAGGGAGCTGAATCGGAATAGCGTTGGCTTTGAGACGTTCCTTCATCTGTTCAACAACACGATAGAAGTTTGCGCCCATGATATCCATCTTATTGACGTAAGCCATTCTCGGAACGCTGTACTTGTTAGCTTGTCTCCAAACGGTTTCAGACTGAGGTTCAACGCCTCCCTTAGCGCAGAATACAGTTACGGATCCGTCAAGAACTCTGAGAGAGCGCTCAACTTCCACAGTAAAGTCAACGTGTCCGGGAGTGTCGATGATATTGATTCGCGTATTTTTCCAGAAGCAGGTTGTAGCTGCGGAGGTGATGGTAATACCTCTCTCCTGTTCCTGTTCCATGAAGTCCATAACGGCTGTACCTTCGTGAGTCTCGCCTATCTTATGAGTCTTACCGGTGTAGAACAGTATGCGCTCCGTGGTGGTAGTTTTACCGGCGTCGATGTGAGCCATGATGCCGATATTTCTGGTACGCTCAAGTGAATATTCCCTTGGCATATTCTAATTATTCTCCTTCGTTAATAGGTGTATGCTGTCGAAAAACAATATGGGGTGAAAATTAATACTTGAAATGCGCAAAAGCCTTGTTTGCGTCTGCCATTCTGTGGGTTTCTTCTTTCTTCTTGAAAGCTCCGCCCGTGGAATTCTTGGCGTCGATGATTTCAGCTGCGAGACGTGCGCTCATTGTGCGTTCGCTTCTTGTTCTGGAATAGCCAACAAGCCAACGGAGACCGAGAGTCTGACGGCGTTCGGGTCTTACTTCCATAGGAACCTGATAGTTGGAGCCGCCTACACGACGAGCCTTAACTTCGAGAACAGGCATAACATTCTCAAGAGCTTCCTGGAATGCTTCAAGCGGGTTCTGACCGAGTTTTTCTTCAACTTCTGCGAATGCGTCGTAAACGATCTTCTGAGCAACGCCCTTCTTACCGTCGTACATTACATTGTTGATAAGCTTTGTTACGAGCTTGGAATTGTAAAGCGGATCCGGAAGAACGTCTCTTTTAGATATCTGACCTCTTCTTGACACTGTAACTTCCCTCCTTCATTAAAAATATGAATTCATAGGTACTCGAAAGTATTACTTCCGTATGTGAAAGTCGGTCATATAAACATTTATTACTTATATGGGACAATACACAAACGTCTTATTCGAGATTTGTCCGATTACTTCTTCGGACGCTTAGCACCGTACTTAGAACGGCTCTGCTTACGGTTTGCAACACCCTGTGCATCGAGTGTGCCGCGGATGATGTGGTAACGTACACCAGGCAGGTCACGAACTCTTCCGCCGCGGATGAGCACTACGGAGTGTTCCTGAAGGTTATGTCCGATACCGGGAATGTAAGTGGTAGCTTCCATACCGTTTGTAAGTCTTACTCTGGCGATCTTACGAAGAGCGGAGTTAGGCTTTTTCGGACCCATTGTTGTAACCTTTGTGCATACGCCGCGCTTCTGGGGAGAGCTCTGATCTGTGGGACGGTTCTTCAGAGTATTGAAGCCCTGCTGAAGTACCGGAGCCTTTGACTTGTAGGTCTTGTCGGTTCTGCCCTGCTTAACGAGCTGGTTAAATGTAGGCATTGTTGTCCTCCTTTTCTTTGGTAATAAATGTTTATATACAAACAGCCGAAGCTGAACGTATCATAAAATCAGACGCGAAAATTGGCGTAAGCAAAGAACCCCAAATTTTGCGTATACCTTATTCTATCATCATAAAACTCATTTGTCAAGCGGTTTTTCTCCTTACAGATAATATTCTCCCACTTGCACAAGAAAAATTCACAATCCGCGGATTTATTGGAGATTTTTGAATTATGTAAAACACATGAAAATAAAAAGGACCGCGCCGCGTAAAACGGTGAGATCCTTTTATATTAATGGAAGGAATTTTAACTATAAGACTTACTCTGCGTACCGTAAGACTTACTCTTCGTCCGAGTCGTCTGTGTCCGCGTCGTCGTCCTCGAGAGCGATATCGTCGTCAAAGTCGTTTTCGGTATCCTCGTCGTGTTCGTGCTCGATGTAGTCCTCGTTGTCCATGGACTGCTCATCGGCTGAATCAAATGCGTCGTCCTCATCTTCCGTGGGAGCGGCTGACTTGGAGTCTTCCTCTTCAAGCGCGGAGAAGTCGAGGTTGTATATCGGAGAGTCGGCGGGGTTTGTACGCTCAACTTTGATATTGCGGTATCTGTCCATACCTGTTCCGGCGGGGATAAGGCGTCCGATAAGAACGTTTTCCTTGAGCGCGAGCAGGTGGTCGGTCTTTCCCTTGATTGCGGCTTCGGTGAGGACCTTTGTAGTCTCCTGGAAGGAAGCGGCGGAGAGGAAGGACTCTGTGAGAAGGGAAGCCTTTGTGATACCGAGAAGCACAGGTTCGCCTTCAGCCTTCTTCAGACCAATCTCACCCTCTGCAATGCGCTTGTCGAGCAGGTCGTTCTCGTAGTAGAATTCGCTGAGGTTTACTGTCGAGCCGGAGAGAAGCGGTGTGTCGCCCTCGTCCGTTATCTTTATCTTTCTTGTCATCTGACGAGCGATAACCTCAACGTGCTTGTCGTTGATATTGATACCCTGGCTGCGGTAAACCTTCTGAACTTCGAGAAGGATGTAGTCGTAAACCGCGTCGATACCGCTGATACGGAGAATATCCGCCGGGTTCATGTCGCCCTCGGTGAGAGCAGCTCCCGCGTCAACGTGCTGACCGTCTTCAACTACGATATTTGTACCGAACGGGATCTGGTATACAAGCTCTTCGGAGCCGTCGTCTGGTTTGATTGTTATATTGTGCGTTCTCTTGACAAGCTCGATTGAGATAGAACCGGAGGCTTCTGCTACGATGGCAGTCTTCTTCGGCTTTCTTGCTTCAAACAGCTCCTCGACACGGGGAAGACCCTGTGTAATGTTAGCAGCTGCGACGCCGCCCGTATGGAATGTACGCATCGTAAGCTGTGTGCCGGGTTCGCCGATGGACTGAGCCGCGATGATACCGACGGATTCGCCGACGTTGACGGGTTTGTCGTTGGCAAGGTCGGAGCCGTAGCAGTGTGCGCAGACGCCGTAGTGTGAGCAGCACTGGAGGACGGTACGGATGTGTACCTTTTCGATACCTGCCGCAACAACGGCCTTAGCCTGAGCCTCGGAAATCATGTGGTTGTCTTCAACAATTACTTCGCCTGTTTCGGGATTTACAATGTCGCCTATGCAGTAGCGTCCGACAAGTCTGTCCTTGAGGGGTTCGACTGCGGTGTTGCCGACAGTGATGGCGGATACCCAGATACCGTGCTTGGAGCCGCAGTCCTCTTCTCTTATGATAACGTCCTGTGCAACGTCGACAAGTCGTCTGGTAAGATAACCTGAGTCGGCGGTTTTAAGAGCGGTATCGGAAAGGGATTTACGCGCGCCTTTTGCTGCCATGAAGTATTCGAGGATTGAAAGACCTTCACGGAAGTTTGACTTAATCGGGATTTCGATTGTACGTCCGTTTGTCGCGAACATAAGACCACGCATACCGGCGAGCTGACGCATCTGTGTCATAGAACCACGGGCACCGGAGTCCGACATCATCTTAATCGGGTTGTATCTGTCGAAGTCCGCCTGAAGAGCTGCGACTACGTCGTCCGTTGTCTTTTCCCAGAGCTTTATGACGGATTTGTAGCGTTCGTCTTCGGTAAGTTCGCCTCGGTTGTAACGCTTCTGGATAACTTCAACGTTCTTTTCAGCCTGCGCGATGAGTGTGTATTTTTCCGGCGGGATTGTGATATCGGCAACGGAGATGGAAATGGAGCCTCTTGTGGAGTACTTGTAACCCATAGCCTTGATTTCGTCGAGCACTGCTGCGGTGGTGGCGAATCCGTGGTATTTGATACACCTGTCGACGATATCGCCGAGCTTACCGGAGCTTGTGTTGAAGTCGATTTCAAGCTTGAATTCGTTGCCGGGGATGCTTCTGTCTACATAGCCGAGGTCCTGCGGGATGGGACGGTTGAAGATGAACTTACCGAGAGTACCGCGCACTCTGCCTGTCTTTTCCACGCCGTCAATTACCTTGGTCATCATGATTTCAATAGGCGCGTGGAGTCCGAGAAGTCCGTTTTCGTAAGCCATGACAGCTTCGTCGAAGTCGCGGAACATCTTCGGGTGATCCGGATCTCCTGTATCGCCGAGCTCGCCGGGCTTGTCGAGGGTAAGATAGAACGAACCGAGGACCATATCCTGTGAAGGAACGGTGATAGCGCGTCCGTCGACAGGCTTTAAGAGGTTGTTCGCGGAGAGCATGAGGAATCTTGCCTCAGCCTGAGCCTCTGCGGAAAGCGGAACGTGTACAGGCATCTGGTCGCCGTCGAAGTCCGCGTTGAAGGCTTTACAAACGAGAGGATGGAGCTTTATTGCCTTACCCTCAACGAGAACCGGCTCGAACGCCTGAATTGACAGACGGTGGAGGGTCGGCGCACGGTTGAGAAGTACGGGATGAGATTTGATTACGTTTTCGAGTGAATCCCATACGTCGGGATGGATCTTTTCTACCTTTTTCTTAGCTTCCTTGACGTTGGCAGCCTTGCCGGTTTCAACAAGTCTCTTCATTACGAAGGGCTTGAACAGCTCGAGCGCCATTTCCTTAGGAAGACCGCACTGGTAAATCTTGAGGTCAGGACCGACGACGATAACGGAACGGCCGGAGTAGTCGACACGTTTACCGAGAAGGTTCTGACGGAAGCGTCCCTGCTTACCTCTGAGCATTTCGGAGAGGGATTTGAGAGGACGGTTGGAGGGTCCTGTAACAGGCTTGCCGCGTCTGCCGTTGTCGATGAGCGCGTCTACTGCTTCCTGGAGCATACGCTTTTCGTTGCGGATAATGATGTCCGGCGCGTGAAGCTCCATCAGTCTCTTAAGTCTGTTGTTACGGTTGATAACACGTCTGTAGAGGTCGTTGAGGTCGGAAGCCGCGAATCTGCCGCCGTCGAGCTGTACCATAGGACGGATTTCCGGCGGGATTACGGGAACTACGTCGAGAATCATCCACTCGGGCTTGTTGCCTGACTTGCGGAATGCTTCTACAACTTCAAGTCTCTTGACGATTCTTACCTTTTTCTGACCGCTTGCCTGCTCGAGCTCTTCTTTAAGCTGCTCGGACAGTGCGTTTATATCAAGCTCGGCGAGAAGCTCCTTGATAGCGGCAGCTCCCATGCCTACGCGGAAGTCGTTTTCATATTTTTCCCTTGCCTGTCTGTATTCGCTCTCTTTGAGGAGCTGGTACTTGGCGAGGGGTGTCGTGCCGGGATCAATTACGATGTACGACGCGAAATAAAGTACCTTTTCGAGAAGTCTCGGGGAAATATCGAGGAGAAGACCCATTCTTGAAGGGATGGCTCTGAAGTACCAGATATGGGACACGGGAGCGGCAAGCTCGATATGACCCATTCTTTCTCTTCTGACCTTCTTCTGAGTAACCTCGACGCCGCACTTTTCGCAGACCTTGCCTTTGTGACGGATTCTCTTATACTTTCCGCAGAGGCACTCCCAGTCCTTTGTAGGACCGAAGATTCTCTCACAGAAGAGACCGTCTCTTTCTGCCTTGAGGGTGCGGTAGTTGATGGTTTCGGGCTTTTTTACTTCACCGTGCGACCAGCTTCTTATCATTTCCGGAGACGCCAGACCTATTTTTATAGAATCAAAAACATTGCGTTCCATTAACAGTGTACCTTCTCTTGAAATTTTCGACTTTCTTTGAGTAAAGAAAGAAGCAAAGAAACGTATTTCACCGATAGGACAGCTTGTATTAAAGCCATCCTTATTATTTAATTAAAAATCATCGTCCATATCGTCGCCGAAGTCGTATTCACCGCGGTCGGCAGCGAACAGAACGTCGTCGTCCGGCTCTTCAGCGTCATCGAGGTTTTCGTCCTGATAAGACTTGTAGAGGTCGTCTGTTTCAACGGATTCTCCAACGTCGTCTTCGGTTACGTCATTTTCGTCGGATACGATGTTCGGAGCTTCTATGTCGTCGTCATTGAGAGTAGAAAGCTCTACTTCGTTTCCGTCCTCACCCAGAACCTTGATGTCAAGTCCGAGTGACTGGAGTTCCTTAACAAGAACCTTGAACGCTTCGGGTACGCCGGGAGTCGGGATGTTCTGACCCTTGACTATAGCTTCGTAAGCCTTAACACGTCCTGTTACGTCGTCGGACTTTACTGTCAGGATTTCCTGGAGAGTGTAAGCCGCGCCGTATGCTTCAAGCGCCCAAACTTCCATTTCTCCGAAACGCTGACCGCCGAACTGAGCTTTACCGCCGAGAGGCTGCTGCGTTACGAGAGAATAAGGTCCGGTGGAACGCGCGTGGATCTTATCGTCTACCAGGTGGTGGAGCTTGAGGTAGTACATGATGCCGACTGTGACCGGGTTGTCAAACGGTACGCCTGTACGTCCGTCGTAGAGAATGGTCTTGCCGTCGACTATCTTGAGCTTGCCTGCCTGTCTAAGCTCTTCGAGGTGCGCCTTGTCCTCCTTTTCCTCGCCCGTGATAGGTCTGAGGTCGCGGATTCCGGTTGCGGGGTCTATGGTTTCCTCGAAGATGTTCTTGCCGGCTACGTTTTCGTTGGGAAGCACGTTTCTGTCAAGTCCCGCGAGCTTAAGGCATTCGGAAATGTCAGCCTCCGTTGCGCCGTCGAATACGGGAGTCATGATTTTCCAGCCGAGCTTCTTTGCCGCGATTCCGAGATGTACTTCAAGCACCTGTCCGATGTTCATTCGGGAAGGTACGCCCAAGGGATTGAGCACGATGTCAAGCGGTGTTCCGTCGGGAAGGAAAGGCATATCCTCCGGCGGGAGTATTCTCGAAACGACACCCTTGTTACCGTGACGGCCTGCCATCTTGTCGCCGACGGAGATTTTTCTCTTCTGCGCGATGTATACTCTGACGACCTTGTTTACTCCCGGAGGAAGTTCGTCGCCGGCTTCGCGTGAGAATACCTTAACGTCGACTACGATGCCCTGCTCGCCATGCGGTACTTTAAGGGATGTGTCGCGGACTTCTCTTGCCTTTTCGCCGAAGATAGCGCGGAGCAGTCTTTCCTCAGCCGTAAGCTCGGTTTCGCCCTTCGGTGTTACCTTACCTACGAGGATGTCGTTTGCTCTGACTTCGGTACCCTTCTTTACGATACCGTCGGCGTCAAGGTCTTTCAGCGCGTCTTCGCCTACGTTCGGAATTTCACGTGTGATTTCTTCCGGACCGAGCTTTGTGTCGCGCGCTTCGTGTGAATATTCTTCTATATGGATTGATGTATATACGTCGTCTCGTACAAGGCGTTCGTTAAGAAGTACGGCGTCCTCGTAGTTGTAGCCTTCCCATGTCATGAATCCGATGAGGGCGTTCTTACCGAGAGCGATTTCACCCTGTGATGTGGAAGGGCCGTCGGCTATAATCTGACCGGCTTCTACTCGCTCGCCCTGATTGATGATGGGACGCTGGTTTACGCAGGTACCCTGGTTGCTTCTCTTGAACTTGATAAGGCGGTAGGTGTCCTTGTGTCCGTCGTCGCAGTGAACTACGATTTCATCCGCGGTAACGCTTTCGGCCCAGCCGGAGTTTTCGCAGACAACGCACACGCCGGAGTCTCTTGCAGCCTTGTATTCCATACCCGTACCAACGATAGGAGAGTCTGTTACAAGGAGCGGAACTGCCTGCTTCTGCATGTTTGAACCCATGAGCGCGCGGGAGTTGTCGTCGTTTTCAAGGAACGGGATGCAGGCCGTAGCGACGGAAACGACCATCTTCGGGCTGACGTCCATGAGGGAAACCTTTGCGGGGTCTATCGACATGATTTCTCCGCGTTCTCTTGCCGTTACCTTCTTGTTGACGAAGCAGGAGTTTTCGTCGAGGGGTTCGTTTGCCTGAGCTACGATGTAGTTGTCCTCGATGTCGGCTGTCATGTACTCGATTTCGTTCGTTACTCTGTGGCGTACGGTGCCGTCTTCGAGAGTTTCGTGAACGACCTTGCGGTAAGGAGCTTCGATAAAGCCGTACTTGGATATCTTTGCGTATGTTGCGAGGTAGGAGATAAGACCGATGTTCGGACCTTCGGGAGTCTCGATCGGGCACATTCTTCCGTAGTGCGTGTAGTGAACGTCGCGGACTTCAAAGGAAGCTCTGTCACGTGAAAGACCGCCGGGACCGAGTGCGGAGAGACGTCTCTTATGAGTAAGCTCTGCAAGCGGGTTGTTCTGGTCCATGAACTGTGAGAGCGGGGATGAGCCGAAGAATTCTCTGATAGCCGTTACTACGGGGCGGATGTTTATAAGAGTCTGGGGAGAGAGGGATTCGTTGTCCTGGATGTTCATTCTCTCCTTGATGATCTTGTCCATGCGGGCGAGACCGATTCTGAGCTGGTTCTGTAAAAGCTCGCCTACGCTGCGGAGTCGACGGTTGCCGAGGTGGTCGATGTCGTCGATTGTTCCGATGTCGTGGGAGAGAGCAAGGAGGTAGTTGATGGACGAAAGAATATCTTCTCTTGTGATGTGCTTCGGGCAAAGCTCTGCAATGCGCTTCTTAGCTTCCGCACGGATCTGAGCCTCGTCGCCGCCGCAGTTTTCGATGATTTCCTGGAGAACGTCAAGACGGCACTTTTCCGCAACGCCCGAGTCGTGGAGGTCGTAGCCGAGGATGTATTCGGGGTCTACCGCACCGTTTGAGAACAGCTTTACTTCCGTTCCGTCCTCAAGTGAGAGGTAAACCTCGCATACGCCGGCGCGTTCGATTGTGAGAGCCTCGTCTGTTGTGAGGTGATGTCCTTCTTCAAAGAGAAGCTCGCCTGTGAGAGGGTTGATAACGGGGCGGGAGAGCGTCTGTCCGGAGATACGCGCTGCAAGAGCGAGCTTTTTGTCGTACTTGTGGCGTCCTACGGGATAGAGGTCGTATCTCTTGGGATCGAAGAACAGGGAGTTCATGAGAATCTCCGCGGATTCAACGATAGCGGGTTCGCCCGGACGGAGCTTTGTGTAGATTTCCTTCAGCGCTTCGTCACGGATTGAAGTCTTGTTTTCGATGGCTCTCTGTTCGCAGGTTTCCTTTTCGAGAGTTACCGCGAGCTTTGTTTCGGCGCCGAATACTTCTTCAATCTCTTCCTTTGTCTGGATTCCGAGAGCGCGGATGAGGATTGTTACGGGGATTTTCCTGTTTTTGTCTATACGAACGTAGAATATATCGTTGGCGTCAGTCTCATATTCGAGCCATGCGCCGCGGTAGGGGATTACGGTAGAGGTGTAGATGCGCTTACCTGACTTGTCCATTGCGCTGTCGTAGTAGATTCCGGGGGAACGGACAATCTGAGACACGATGACACGCTCAGCGCCGTTGATAACGAAGGTACCCTTGTCCGTCATTATCGGGAAATCTCCCATGAAGATGGACGACTGCTTTACTTCGCCGGTGAGCTTGTTTGTGAGACGAACGTCTACTTTGAGGGGAGCTGCGTAGTTAACGTCTCTCTCCTTGCATTCCTCGACAGGGTATTTAGGCTTCGCGTCGAGAGAATAACCGACGAAATCTATAAAGAGGTTGCCTGAGTAGTCGGTTATGGGGGATACGTCCTCGAGAACTTCCATAAGTCCTTTTTCGAGGAACCAGTTGAATGACTCCTTCTGTATCTCGATAAGGCTGGGCATTTCCAGCGGCTCATCTATCTTGGAGAAACTCATTCGTATGTTTTTTCCAACCTTTTGAGGTTTGACCATCGAGCTATCACTCCATTCTGTTGACTGTGCCCTTTTCGGCATGAATTGTATGGATATTGCTATATATAAGGTAAGAATTGCCTAATATGCCGCAAAGGGCGAAGCTATATCAGTATACGATTATACCACGAAAAACGCACCCCGTCAAGGAAAAAAACGAATTGTCAATACCGCGTCTGCATTATTTACAACTCGACGGGAAATAATTTACAATATTTTTAAAAGTAAATATTCTGTAAACATTGCCCGTCACGGAAAATAAATTTCGACAATCCTATTGCCAAAGGGGTGGAAGTGTGGTATAATAATTTCCGCACGTGTTCAGGATAAGAACGCGCAAACGGGCAGTCCTCTGCATGACTCAGCACGAATGCCTATGATTCAAGAAAGGAAGAGTAACAATGAACAAGCTCGAAGTTTTTGCAAGTGAGCAGCTGAAGGAAACAGTACCCTCCTTCAACATCGGCGACACAGTTCGCGTACACAACCGTATCAAAGAAGGTACCCGTGAAAGAATCCAGATGTATGAGGGAACAGTTATCGCTCGTCACGGCGGCGGTATCTCCGAAACATTCACAGTTCGCCGCGTAGCATACGGATGCGGTGTTGAAAAGACCTTCCCCCTCCATTCTCCCAACGTAGCTAAGGTTGAAGTTATCCGTAAGGGTAAAGTTCGACGCGCAAAGCTCTACTACATCAGAGAGAGAGTCGGCAAGGCTTCCAAGGTCAAGGAACTCATCTGACAAACGCAAAACTGCGGTTTCTGTACTACGGTACGGAAGCCGTTTTTTGTTTCATGCAAAAAAATCCCGCAGGACTGCCCGACCTACAATGCGGCTGGGTGGAATTCTGCGGGATTTTTATTATAAAGGTTATTCGGCGTCTTCTATGTTCTGTACGGTGCGGTCGATAGTCTTCTGAACGAGCTTCTGCTTGCTCTTGAGCCATGAAGCAATGTTCTTGTCGGCGGTGTCTCCGAGGCTGAGGTAGTCGGAGGAGAAGCCGCCGAAGTTGTAGATGTGCATCGGGTCGAATACGCGGTTGTTTATGATTATGTCAAGCATATCGGCGCTTTCTGCGTCACGGGAGTTCTTTGTCTTGAGGGAAGTCTCGATGTACTCGGGAATGAGGGTGTAGTACGACTCCGCTGAGAGAGCTTCAAGCACAAGTCCGACTTCATCGAGCTTTTCTCCCGTGAGGGTGATCGGAATTGACGGAAGTCCGGTGATGTAGCGGGAAACCATGCTGTAATATTTGTCCTGCGCTTCCTCGTATTTCGGAATGGGAAGAATACCGAAGTCGGCGTCGCTTGCACGCATATTTGTGACCTCGTCAAGTCTCATCCAGAAGAACAGTCCGTAGCCCTGCTCGAAAAGCTGACGGTAGTAGTTGTCGTCCTGATTTGCGATGAGGTGGTGGTTCATAAACCATGGCTGATTCATGAGGTCTATTATCTTCTCGGTGACGTTGATGTCTCTTTCCGAGCCGAAGGTAAGCTCAAACACGCCGTCGCTGTTCTTTGATACCATTTGTCCGCCCGAGCCGTAGTAGAACGATTCTGTAACGTCACGTGCGCCGAGGAAGCCGTAAATGTCCTCTTCGGGCGTCATAACTCCGTCTCCGTTGAGATCCTGCATAACGGTTTCGGCAATGGAGGAGAGCTTGTCGTATGTCCATTTTCCCTCGCGAACTACAGTGTAGAGGTCTTCGATCTGGTTGTTCGAGGCGATGGTCTTGTTGAAGGCGATGGCTGCGGTCGCGTCCTTGTCGTTTACGTTGAGTGCGGAGGCGGCGCAGGGGAGATATCCTTTTGTCGTGAGTGATTCAACACAGTTCTGGTCCCACCACGGCTTTGTGAGGTCGATGTAGTTTACCTTGTGGAGGTTGTGGAGCTGCGCGCCGGTGAAGAGCGAGGACGCTTCGTTAAGTCTCGGGTAAACCACGTCGTAGTTTGTCTCGCCCGCGGTGATTTCGGTGTTGATTGTCTTTACTATCGTGTTGTCGGGAACTCTTTCAAGTCCGATTTTTACCTTGTATGCGTCCTCTATCTTGAGGTTTCGGTTGAATACGGTGTCGTTGATCGCCTCGCCGGTTATCTCGTCCGCTGTGATGTCGCGGAATCTTCTTACGGTTTCAGCCCATCCGGCTCTGTCCCATACAAGGAAAAGCACCTCGTCGTCTCCGTAGTCTGCGCTTGCCGGAATGTCGGGGAGGATTTTTTCTTCCTCTTTTTCGCTTTCACTCTCGGAAGCTGCTGTTGTGTCTTCGGTAACTACGGGCTTTGTTGTGTCGGTTGAGGGCAGTGTCTCGACGTTATTCTCGTTTCCGCCCGCGCAGGATGAAAGAAGCATGAGCATGACCAGCGCGAGAGATACGGCTTTGGTTGATTTTTTCATTTTGTCTCCTGTGTTAATTGCTTTTGTTTTTGTTGATTTCTAATGCTACATGATAATACCCTGAGCGGCAAAAGTCAATATAGTGAATGTAAAATCAGCGTCAAGATGTAAGTTTTGTTGACATTACAAAATAAACAAGACGGAACACGCCCATATTGGTGCAATATTCCGCCTTGTGATGTTAATTTATTATAACTTGCCGAAATTATTCGACAGCCGAGACAGCCTTCAGAACCTTTTCGATGCTCTTGTTTACGAGCTTTTCCTTTGATTTGATGAGGGAAGCCATATCCTTGTTGTTCGCGTCTGCTGCGTCCATTATGGCGTCTCCGAAGTTAGCGAAGCTGTAGACGTTCATCGGGTCGAACACACGGTTGCCCAGAATAATGTCAAGCATATCCGCGCTTTCCGCATCACGGGAGTTCTTTGTTTTAAGAGAAGTTTCGATGTATTCGGGAATGAGAGTGTAGTGGGATTCAGCCGCGAGAGCTTCAAGAACCATGCCTACCATGGAAAGATCGTCGCCTGCGCAGGTAATCGGAATGGACATAAGACCGGTGGTGTGCTGTGAAACAAGGCTGTAGTACTTGTCCTGAGCTTCTTCGTATTTCGGAATCGGGATAATACCGAAGTCTGCGTCGCCGGCTCTCATGTTGGTAACGTCGTCAAGGCGCATCCAGAAGAAGAGTCCGTGACCTGTTTCAAAAATCTGACGGTAGAGGATATCGCTCTGATCCTTCCATGCATGGTGGTTGAAGTACCATACGCTGTTTACGATGTCAATACCCTTTGAGATAACGTCAACGTCGCGCTCCGTGCCGAAGGTGAATACGAACTCGTCGTTTTCGTTCTTTGTGATGAACTGTGAACCGGAGCCGTGGTAGAGGGAGTCGATAACGTCACGTCCGCCGAGGAAGCCGTAAACGTCGTCGGGGGTCATAGTGCCGTCACCGTTTGAGTCGTTAGCTGTAGCCTCAGCCATTTCGGTGAGCTTGTCGTAAGTCCATTTGCCTTCGCGAACGAGGGTGTAGAGGTCTTCAAGCTGATTGTTTTCGGCGATAGTCTTGTTGAAAGCGAGAGCTGCGGTAGCGTCCTTGTCGTTTACGTTGATTGATGTGGAAACGAGAGGAAGAATGCCCATTGTGGAGAGGGAAGAGATGGAGTTCTGATCCCACCACGGCTTTTCAAGGTCGATGTTCGGAACGTTGAAGAGGTTGTGGAAGTAGGACTTCTGAATGAGCGCGGGAGCTGCGGAGAGAAGCTGATATACAACGTCGTAGGTGCTGTCTCCTGCTGTAACCTGCTGACCTACCATGGACGCAATGTCGGTGCTCTGTTCAAGCTGAAGCGCGATTTTTACCTTGTATGCGTCCTCTATCTTTACGTTACGGTTGTACACTGCGTCGTTGATAGCTTCGCCTGTAATGCCTTCTGCGTAAATATCGCGGCTCTGACGTACCGTCTCGGTCCACGCGGGATTGTACCAGTGTAGGAATGTTATATCGTCGCCGCCGAAATCAGCGGATTCGGGAATGTTCGGCTTAATGCGTTCGTCCTCTGTTTCGCTCTCATCGGATGACGCGTCGGTTGATTCCGCAGTCTGAGAGGTTTCCTGCTGAGCTGTCGTTTCCTTTGTCTCGGCGGGAGTGTTGTCGGAGCAAGACGCGAGGGTGGGAACAAGCATTAAAAGCGCGATGAGCATAGCCATGGTTCTTTTGAGTTTTGCCATGATTTACCGTCCTTTTACAAATTATTATTATAGTTTTTAATTAAACGTTTATCGTCGCCGGATTATTATAACATTTGTCAAATGATGTGTCAATATAAAATTATGTCCGCAATTCCCGCTTTCTGTAAAGAATCCTTGAAAAACGACAAAACGAGCCTTATTCAGACCCGCCTTGCCGATTATGAAGTTAAGGAGATTTCAAATATAATTACAAACGAGCTTTATGCCTCTGCGTCAGCTGCTTCGAGAGCTTCCGTCGTCTTCTTTATCATCTTGTCAACAAGCTTCTGCTTGCCCTTTATAAAGGAAGCGATATCCGTGTTGTTGTTCTTGCCGAGATCCATAAATGCGTCAGCGAAACCGCCGAAGTTATATATGAGCATCGGGTCGAATACGCGGTTGTTTATGATAATGTCGAGCATATCGGCGCTTTCCGCGTCACGGGAGTTCTTTGTTTTAAGGGATGTTTCGATGTATTCGGGAATGAGGGTGTAGTGTGATTCAGCCGCGAGAGCTTCAAGAACCATACCTACCTCGGAGAGCTTGTCGCCTGTGAGAGTGATCGGCACGGAGAGAAGACCGGTGGTGTGCTGAGAAACCATGCTGTAGTATGCGTCCTGTGATTCCTCGTATTTCGGAGTGGGAATGATACCGAAGTCAGCCTCTCCCGCTCTCATGTTGGTTACGTCGTCAAGGCGCATCCAGAAGAAGAGCCCGTGTCCGCTTTCAAACAGCTGGCGGTAGTATGTGTCGTCGGTGTTGGCGATGGTGTGGTGGTTCATGAACCATTTCTGATTCATCATTTCAACAACCTTTGTGGCGGCGTTGATGTCTCTCTCGGAGCCGAATGTGAGAGCGAACGCGCCTGTTTCGTCATGTGTTACAAGACTGGAGCCGGAGCCGTAGAAGAATGCCGCCATAACATCGTTTCCGCCGAGAAGTCCGTAGAGGTCGTCGTCGGGAGTCATAGTGCCGTCGCCGTTGAGGTCCTGATATGCAGCTTCGGCGAGGGTGGAGAGCTTATCGTAGGTCCATTTGCCTTCGCGAACGAGGGAATAAATATCCTCAAGCTGTGCGTTGGAGGCGATAGTTTTGTTGAAAGCAACTGCTGCGGTAGCGTCCTTGTCGTTTACGTTGATGGACGTAGCTACAGCGGGAAGATAACCGGAGCAGGTGATAGCTTCAACGGAGTTGGAGTCCCACCAGGGCTTTTCGAGGTCGATGTTCGGAATCTTCTTTATATTATGGAAGTAAGCCTTCTGATAAAGCGAGGGAGCATCGTAAAGTCTGGGGTACATTACGTCGTATGTATTTGTGCCGCCGTTTACTTCCTGAGAGATAGCGGTGGAGATTTTGTCGAGGTCCATCATCTCGAGCGCGATTTTTACTTTGTACGCATCCTCGATTTTGATATTACGGTTGTAAACTGCGTCGTTGATAGCTTCGCCCGTGATACCCTCGGAGTAAATGTCTCTGCACTGTCTTACCGTTCCCATCCAGGCGCTGAGCTGCCAGAAGAGGAAGTTAATCTCGTCTCCGCCGTAGTCTGCGGTTGCGGGAATGTCGGGCTTGATTCTTTCTTCTTCGGTTTCGCCTGTAGTTTCTTCGCCGGAAGAAGTTGTTTCCGTGGCTGCAGCGTCTCCGCCGGTTGTTTCGCTGTCATTTCCGCCGTTTGTTCCCTTATCCGAGCAGGAAGCAAAAGAGGAAAGTGTCATCATAGCCGCGAGTATGAGCGCAAGCACCTTTGTGTTCTTTTTCATATTCTGCATTTCTCCTGTAAAAATAAATCTATACAAATGTTAATAAGGTTCTAAAAGTGTGAACTTTTGTTATCTAATTCACACTTAGTATAGCATTAATGACGGAAAAAGTCAATAGCTTAGGTTAAATATTTTAACTGAAATGCTGTAATACGGAAAAAAGATAAAACTGTGTATGTAGGTATTGTTCACAAAAAAAGAAACCGTTCACATAAGTGAGCAGTTTCTCTCTTTGATTTTATTATAATTAATCCATGTCCTCGAAATTGCTTATCATTTTATTGAGAGCTTTCTCTGCGATTTTTTCTTTTGACTTGAAGTATGACGCCGCGCCCTGACCGTTATCAAGAATATCTCCGAGGATGTTGTTTATCTGGAGACCGTAGCCGTAAGCGAAGCCGATGGTTCTTGTGTCTGCTATTATCTGGAGCATTTCAGTGTCGTCCGCGGAATCTGCCGCACGGGATTTCAGCGCGCCTTCGAGGTATACGGGGAGAACGTGATTGTAGTTGTACGCGCTCATAGCCTCGCAGATTGTGCCGACTACGTGCTGCTGTTCGCCCATTACAGTCTTCGGGATAGCCCACGGAACGTCGGTACAGCAGTTGATGTAGTTTTCCTGTGCCTCGTCGAGCTTGGGCGTCGGGAGGAAGCCGTAGCGAACGTCGCTTATTCTGTAGTAGTCGTAAGCGTCGCCGACCTGTGTGTAAGCAAAGAGAGCGTTTCCGTTTTCAAACATCTTTACACCGAAGTCGCCGCTTGACACGTATCTGTCCTTCTGTGTGAGTGTGCGCATTATCTCGAGAAACTTGTCCGCACGGTCAACGTCAAGGTCGAGGTATATACTGCCGCTGTCGTCTCTGCGGTATATGGGGAGATCAACGCCCTCCTGTAAGCAGTACCATGTCTGAGTACCGGATGTAAAGCCGACCTTGTCCTTTTCGTTCATTTTTCCGTTGCCGTCGACGTCGTATGAAACATCCTCTGTCAGCGTGTTCAGCATGTCAAGCGTCCATTTGCCCTCGCGAACCGCTTCATACGGTATTTCCATTTGCAGCTCTTCCGCCCAGTCCTTGTTGACAGTCATGGCGCGTGTCCAGTGAATACCGCAGTAGGAGATGTAGCTTGACGCGGCGAACATTTTCCCGGCGACAGTCCACGATTCGACCGCATTGTTCGGCCACCACGGCTTCTCAAAGTTGAACTCGTCGAGGTCGTACATGTTGCGAAGAAGTCCGCTTTTTCCGAGTCCTACGGTGTTTGTATCGTGTCCGATGAGAATGTCAAACGCGTCTCTCCGGCGTTTATGGCGTTCTTCGCGGCGGTTAGACCTGCGGATTCGTTGCCGGTTTCGATCCACGAGATGCCGACCTTGAATCTGTCCTCAATGTTTGTCTTGGAGTTGTAAAGCGCGTCGTCTACGGGTACGCCGGTCAGCTCATCGTATGTGATGTATGTTGCAAGCTCCTTATTGTAGAAAACACAGGAGAGAATACGGAAAGCGTAACCGCCGAAGTCTTCATCCTTGAGGTCGTCGGGGATGTAGGTCGTTTCAGACTCGCTTTCGACGGCGGATTCGGATGAGCTTGGCAGCGCGACGGTATCGGCAGGGGAGGTTTCGTTTTGTCCTCCTGCGGCGTTCGAGCATGATGCAAGCAAAAGCCCTGCGAGAAGCAAAGAGAGAAGTTTAGTTGCTTTTTTCATAGCATTCTCCTTATTTTAATTAAGATTTCAGCCCCGCGTAAAGGAGCGTCGGACGGCTGGTTAAACGATTATTCAATGCAATTCAATTATAAAAGGTCAATTTGCGCATGTCAATAAGATGAGACACAAAAAGACAAATTATGTCCATAAATTTCAAGAAAAAGGCGAGTTTTTATGCGGCAAAATGGTATAAAATAAAGTGTAGAGAAAAATGTTAATTGTTCAAAAAAACGATAACTGTTTATCTACACTATATTAAATGCTTTAAATCAACGATTTTCGGCGCGTCAGAGGAGTATATGAGAAACAAAACAACGGGAAAAGAATTGACAGCCATGCTTTTGTGCCTGTGTCTGCTCTCATGCTCGGCTGACGTACATCTCGACGAACACGAGAACGAGACCGAAACAGCGGACACTCGGGAGACAACGGGCGAGTATTCGCTTGAAAAACCGGCATGGGCTGACGCGGTGAACTTTAATAAGGGAAACACCAACTCAGTCTCAAAGAACGGCAAGGTCGAGAGAACATCGCGCGCCGAAGCAGTGTCCACAATGTACGCCGACTCCTTTGACGCTGCTTTCGGCTCGGTCGAGACTATCACCGTATATGCCGAGGACAACGCGGGACTGCCCGACGGATACGACATAAAAGCGTACAAAAGCGAAAAGAAAGGCGTATTCTATCTCTTTCTGCCGTGCAGGGTGGACAAAGGCGCGGTTGCGGTAAGAGCTCTCCACTCGGACGGATGCGAAACGGGAGTATACACGCTGAACTTTAACTCCGACACAAACTACGGCGTGTATTCCGGCGGCGTTTACTATGACGTAGTCGCGATGCAGTCGTCCGTTCCCTCGCTCATGATAAACGTCACCGACGGGAGCATGAAAGAAGTGAACTCCGACGCCTCTCACTCAACCTACTGCTGCGGAGACATGACGCTCACGGTATCTGACAAGACGGCGGCGGCGAGAGGGTGGAAAACGGAGTACCGCTCAAAGGAAAACGACTACTCAACCTCCGGCACGATGAAGATGCGCGGGCGCGGAAACTGGACGTGGAATCAGCAGAAGAAGCCGTATCAGCTCACGCTTGAGAAGAAAACGGATCTGCTCGGCATGGGAAAAGCGAAGAATTATCTCCTGCTCGCCAACGTAATGGACGCTTCCCTCCTGCGAGACCAGGTGCTTTACGACCTCGCGGACGACATGGGACTTGCATATACCCCCGATATCGAGCCGGTGGACGTGTTCATTGACGGGGAGTACAAGGGCTCGTATTCTCTCTCGGAAAAGGTAGAAGTCGGGGAGAGCCGGGTGAACATCGACAAGGACAGCGATTTTCTCTTAGAGCTTGACCACTACTACATGAACGAGCAGTGGGTAGCCGAAACTCCGCGCGGATATCACTTCACCATGCACAACAACGAGAGCTACGAAAAGCTCGGCGAGATAGAGCGCGCCATGAAAAACATCGAAAAAGCCGTGTGGAAAAAAGACTCCGACGGCTGGCGCGATGTGCTTGACGAGGATTCGTGGGTGAAATACTGGTGGCTGCAAGACTTATCGCGCAACAACGACACGTTCATCGGAAGCAACTATTTCTACTACATAACCGATGAGGAAAAGCTCTACGCGGGACCCGTGTGGGATATGGACAATACGTTCGGAATCTGGGGCGGGGGAGAAAACCTCATGAAAAAAGGCTGGCACTCCGACGACAGGGGATGGCTCGGCAAGCTGTATTTCAACACTTCGTTCAAAGCTTCTCTTGAAGAATACTACAAAAACGGCGGACTCCGCGAGCTTTTCGACGCACTGCCGGACAAGGTGGACTCCTACGCTGAGTACATCAGAGAAAGCGCGGAGATGAACTACATTGTGAACAAAAAACAGTATTTTGTCGACTGCGGCTGTGAAAGTTGGGACGACGACATAGAATACCTGAAGAACTTCATTCGCGAGAGAACGGAATGGTATTCAAAACGGATAAAATAGATTGATTCAGCCGAGCGTATGGCTGTTTCAGATATAAACAACATTATTAACGGAGGACAACATGAAAAAAACATTGTCACTTATCCTGTGCGCGGTGCTTGTGGCTATGAGCTTTGCTTCCTGCTCGGGCGGCGGAGTTGAAACAACCGGCACAGAAAACACACCCGAAACTACAGGAACCGAAACGACAGCTGAAACCGAGGGCGAAACTCAGGCTGAAACTGCCGCACCTGAGGGAAAGACCGAAGAAGAAAAAAAGGACGAGTATGTCTACACTCCCGACCCGGCTAACAAGTACACGGGAAGCGTCGGCGTTGGTACATACTCTACAAGCGTAACATATTCTTCCGTGAAGGTAGTAAACAACGCGGACAGAAAGACACTGCTTGACACAAAGTTTGAAAATCTCGACGGCTGGACATTCGCTACAACTGGCGGCGGCTCATGGGATTCCTCAAAGACCGACGAATGGTCACTGGGAGAGGGCGGCGTTACATTCACCGACACATCCTCCACAGGCGCGACACTCCTTGCCGGAGACTCCCGTTGGGGCAACTACAACCTTACGGTAAAGGGAACAGCCAACGAGGGCGCGGAAGCTCTCAGAGTATTCTTCGCATATACCGACGAGAACAACTACTATGTTTTCAACGTTGGCGGATGGGGCAATACCGTAGCATGCGTACAGTGCTTTGTTGACGGCAATGAGACCGACACGGACAAGATTCCGATGACGCTGAACTACGGCGAGGAATACACAGTTTCCGTAAACGTAGGCGCGGACATGGTCAGAGGCTTTGTAAACGGCGAGCAGATATTCCAGCTTGGCGGCGAAGCTCCGGCTAATGTATTTGCAGGCGCGGCAGGCTTCGGTCACTGGTCAACGGAAGCGTATGTCGACAACCTCAAGGTCGTATCCTTCACTGACGGAAGCGTTCTTTACGAAAACACCTTCGACGACGCGTCCTCTCTCGACGACCTCAAGCACGACCTTGCTACATACTCCGGCGGTACATACACAGGCGATCCCGCGGTATTTGAGTGGGAAGACGGCACTCTCCATCAGACAGACTCTTCCATGACGGGCGTTATCTCCTACTTCGGCGACACGACATGGAGAAACTACATTTACTCGATGGACGTTATGCCTGTTGCAGGAGCTGAAGGAGCTACAATTCTCGGCGCTATAAACCTTGACACACCCTCCTATGTTCTCTACAACTGCGGCGGTTGGTCAAACACAAAGGGATGCTGGCAGACATTCAATGCGGGAACTACCGACGCTTACAATGATGACGGACTTGACAAGAGCCTTGCATACGACGAATGGCACACACTCCAGCTTGTAGTTCTCGACTACGCTATTTTCTCCTACATCGACGGACAGTTCTGTCAGGCATGGTGGAACTGAGAAAGAAAATAATAAAGAAATAAGGCGTATTTCTTTTTCCTTAGACGACTGTAGCCTTCTAAGAGACTTCCCCCGATGAAGTTTCACTTAAGATTCAAGTGAGGGAATAGTAGAAAGACTTCGTCTTTCCGATTTAATTATTCCACTTCGCGTGGGGCGCCCTTTTCAGGGGGAACGCAGAGAGGTTC
>ERZ779861.1052-NODE-1052-length-33235-cov-4.326552_pt1 | contig 33235 bp, 33 predicted proteins | sample MGYA00511558_ERZ779861 | MGnify/ENA primary metagenome ERZ779861 (study PRJEB29588, sample SAMEA2163432) | human gut metagenome | biome: human gut; feature: human-associated habitat; material: faeces | place: Denmark | collected 2008/2010 ...
CCGATCCGCCAGAGCGGGCTGCTGTTTTATAACACGCTTTTTGATGAAAATGCCGCCTGCCATTTGGCGTTGGGCGAAGGATTTACCAACACCATTCGCCACTATGAAAACTATACCAAAGAAGAATTGCATCAAAAAGGTATCAACGAATCCATGATCCATGAAGACTTTATGATCGGAACCGAAGATCTTCAAATTTTGGCACATACCAAAGATGGTAACACGGTCGAATTGTTCCGAAACGGCAATTGGGCTTTTGATGTGGATACAACATTGGAACCCGACGTGAAATAATCACACTTCTAAAATGTTATTTTCAAAAAGAACGTCTCAAAAAATGAGGCGTTCTTTTTTTACACAAAGACGCCAAATTACATCTCAGCGCATAAACTATATTACAACCTGCAGCATACAATCATCTGCAACCGCAAGGCAGAAAGGAACCAAATATATGGCAACAGAAAATCTGACCAACACAAAGAAAGTCCCCGTCCCGCACATTGCTGTTTTGGGTGGTGATGTACGGCTGCGTATCACCGCGGGAGAACTGGCAAAAGAGGGCTTTGCTGTCTATCGTTTTGCTGCAAACGATCCTGCCGGCACTTCGGCATCAAAGGACGTGGTACAAACAAATGATCTGAAAGCACTGGCAGATATATGCGACGTGTTTTTGTTTCCCCTGCCTACCACGCGCGACGACGTTTATTTACACGCGCCGTTGTTTGAAGAAAAGATCACTTTGGACAGCATTTTTTCCGCCATATCCAAATCCGGCCATGACGTGCTGTTACTGGGCGGAAAACTGAGTGCCGCTACGCGGAAACGCGCTGCCGATTTTGGTTTGGAACTCATCGATTATTATTGTCGGGAAGAACTGCAAATCGCCAATGCCATTCCAACCACGGAAGGGGCCATTGCACTTGCCATGCAACATTTTCCCTATACGTTGCATCATTCAAGGTGTACGGTACTTGGCTACGGACGCATCGGAAAAATTCTTTCTCACACGTTACACGCACTGGGTGCCAATGTTTGTGTGGTTGCGCGGAAAGAGTCGGATTTTGCGTGGATAGATGCGGACGGTTGCACGCCGGTCGCTTTGGGCAATTGGGAACAGGCACTCACAAATTGTCAGCTTTTATTTAACACAGTGCCATCCATGCTGATCACCGAAGAACAGATGCGCCTCTTGCCACACGATGCGATATTGATCGACTTGGCCAGTGAGCGCGGCATTGACGCGCAAAGCGCGCAACGACATGGCAATCAAGTGTTCTGGGCTCTCTCGCTACCGGGAAAAGTAGCACCTGCCACAGCCGGGTGTATCATTAAGGACAACGTCATGCACATTCTGCAGACCGCATATCCGCCCCACCACACAACAAATTCAAGTGAAATAACGCATAAAAATTGAACCAACCATGCCAAAGAAACAAAAAATGAAAGGAATGACAGGATATGATCGGCTTTGCTTTCTGCGGCTCTTTCTGCACGCATGCACGGTGTGTAAACGTGCTTGAGACCCTTGCCAAACAATACGAAATTCAGCCAATCATGAGCGAAACCGTATACAATACCGACACTCGTTTCGGTACCGCAAAGGAGCTTTGCACGCGTGTAGAAGAACTTTGTCAAAAACCGATAATTCACACAATTGTTCAAGCGGAACCTCTCGGTCCTAAAACACCGTTGGATTTGCTCATCATCGCTCCTTGCACCGGAAACACACTGTCTAAAATGGCAAATGGAATTACGGATACCGCTGTCACCATGGCAGCCAAAGCGCATTTACGCTCTGACCGTCCCCTGCTTATTGCGCTTGCCACCAACGATGCACTTTCCGCCAATCTTGGCAACATCGCCGCGATGTCTAACCGGAAACATGTTACCATGGTTCCCATGAAAAAAGACGATCCGGTGCACAAACCGTATTCGCTGATTGCAGACTTTGAAAAAATCCCCTCAATCGTCCCGCAATTGCTTGGATGATCGAACAAAACATCGGCAATACTCTGACCATTGCGCCTTCTTGGATATCCATCAATCAATGCAAAATGGATGCGTCGCTCTTATTTGCGGCGTCATTTTTTGATGCGCTCGCCCTGTCAGAACAGTCTGTTTGAACGAAACACAAAATCTTGACACATGTTTGCCTTTGTGATCACCATAAAAGAAAAAGGCACATCGAAATGGTACACATGGGCACAGATACACCGTTTTGTCTGTCTTATGCAAACTTTGTTGTTATGCATACAATATGCAATCCGTGCGATACAAAAATAAAAATGCCGTTGTAGATTTTTCCGCTTGTTTGTGTTATACTGAAAACAGATATTTTGACAGGGCTTGTGGGCGCGGCGATCGACGTGACACAATGACAAAGGAGCAAGCAATGGACAAGCATCAAACAATCCCTGACGCAAGTACAAAAGAAGAACTGCCACAGGCGCGCGGGCGTGTTCCCTTGTCGCGTATCCTTGAAAAGCTGGATTTCTATTTGAACCAAAACGATTATGATGCGGCACAGCGCCATCTGTGTTACTGGCAAAATGAGGCAACTGCCTTAAATGACCTTCCAGGTGCGCTCACGGTTTGCAATGAGTTAATGGGATTATACCGCAAACGCGGAAACGAGCAAGCTGCGCTGGAAAGTGTCCAAACCGGCTTGTCCCTGATGCACCGGCTACACTTGGAAAAAGAAATCAGCGGCGCCACCACGTATCTGAACGCCGCTACGGTCTATAAATCCTTTCATATGGCATCAAAGGCTTTGCCATTGTATCAACATGCAAAAGAAATCTATGAGAAAAATCTCCCTGATCGTGATCCACGCTTGGGAGGACTGTATAACAACATGGCACTTGCGCTGGTAGATTTGAAACAATACCAGGAGGCCCACACATTATACCAACGAGCATTGCATGTGATGCAACAAGCGCCCAACGGCACGCAGGAACAGGCGATTACCTATCTCAATATGGCCGATGCTGCTGTTGCCGAAATGGGAAATGAGGCATCGGAAAAGATTGTGAATCAGTATCTGACACGCGCTGCCCAGCTGCTGGACGATCCCACCTTGCCTCAGGATGGATATCACGCATTTATTTGTGAAAAATGTGCGCCGGGGTTTGGTTATTACGGCTGGTTTTACAAAGAAAAGGAATTATCGGAAAGGGCAAAACGAATCTATGAAAGGAATGCAGCTGGCAAAACAGTACTATGAAACCTACGGAAAACCCATGTTGTATGAAAAATTCCCGGCACTTCTGCCCCACATTGCCGTCGGTTTGGTGGGAGAGGGGTCCGAATGCTTCGGGTTTGACGATGACGTATCTCAAGATCATGATTTCGGTCCCGATTTTTGTATTTTTCTGCCTGATGAAACGCAGATTGATCGGCGCACCGCATTTGAACTGGAACGCGCCTATGCCAAATTACCGCGCACGTTTGAAGGTTTTTCCCGCCCGTGGATGAATCCCGTGGGCGGCGCACGGCGCGGCGTGTGTCGCGCAGATGCGTTTTATCAACAAATTGTAGGCAATCCTCACGGCATTACCAAACTAACCGACTGGTTTTTCATTCCGGATCACGCCCTTGCCACAGCTACCAACGGCGAGGTGTTTTTTGACGGAGACGGTGCCTTCAGCGCCGTACGAAAGGGATTGCTGGATATGCCAACCGACGTGCGCAAAAAAAAGTTGGCTGGCACATTTTTGCTCATGGGCCAGGCAGGACAGTACAACTACCCTCGCTGCCTTTCTCATCACGACCCCGCCGCTGCGCAATTGGCAATCACGGAGTTCGTCCGGCAGGCCCTGCGTGCATGTTTTCTGTTGTCCAACCGCCACATGCCTTATTACAAATGGCAATTTCGCGCGCTGCAGGAATGCGCAGATTTTGCCTTTCTGTCCGATACGTTCTCTTTTTTAATTTCCTCGGATAACAATGAAGTGTTTGTGAAAACCAAAACGGAACTGATTGCAGATACGATCAACAATTTGCTGCAGCATATCCGAAACAAGGGATGGTCAACACTTACCTGCAATGAAGCAGAACAACATGCCTATGCGATCAATGACTCCATCGAAAACGAAAACATTCGGGCTCTGCATATCCTATATGGTGCACAGGAAATGTAAACAAGCATCTCAAAATGCACGTAGTCTATCACCGATGATTCTTTCTTTTGTCTGTGTAATACATCGACACAAAAAATAAATGATAAACGTAATAAAATTACCGCCGGAACAGCCTATCGACCGTTCCGGCGGTAATTTTATTATCAACATGCAAACACTTGTTCATGTGAAAATTTTGTTATGTATGATCTTGTTTAGAACAAAAAAATAGATGTTTTAGATCGGTCGCGATTACATGTAGACACGCAACCTACCATTTACAAATACGGCTTTTGGTGTTACAAAGACTCAATCATTTTTGATTTTCCGCAGTTTGGCATAAGTCGCCATCAACTTCTTTGTTCCCACTTTGTCGAAAGCAATCTCATACAGCAAGTCAGCACCCATTTCCTTGACGCCCATCACCGTACCCAAGCCAAACGCCTGATGTGACACACGATCCCCCACTTCAAAGCGATCAAAACTGCGTGTGCGCCCGGCATAGCTGGACAAATCGGACGGACTGAAAAACTCCGGAGATATATTCACATTGTTTTTCCGCGTGCCTGTTTGCGGTTCAGTGTTTTTCTCCACGGTATTGGCAGCCTTTGGAACCGCACCGCGCGGGTATTCCTGTTGAATACAGGATTCATCAATCTCGTCTAAGAAACGCGAACGCGGATGGAACGTGGTACGGCCGAATTGCAATCGCTCGCGCGTGTGCGTGGCATACAATCGATCTTTGGCTCTGGTAATCGCGACATACGCCAATCGCCGCTCTTCTTCCAGTTCTTCGGGGTTAATCATGCTGCGCTCTGAGGGAAACAGATTTTCCTCCATTCCAGGTAAAAACACCACCGGAAATTCCAATCCTTTGGCGCTGTGAATGGTCATAAACACCACCGCATCCGCATTTTGATCATACCGATCAATGTCGGTTACCAGTGAAATCTCCTCCAAAAAATCTGACAGCGTCGCCTCCGGGTTTTCCGTTTCATACTGTACTGCATTGGAAACGAGCTCTTCCACATTTTCCAACCGCTCCGCCTCTGCTTGACCGCCGTTGATCAACATCTGACGATATCCTGTCAACTTCAAAACCTGTTCAAACAGCACGGAAAGTTTTTCCGTTTTGGATATATCAATAAGCTGATCAATCACAGCCACGAACTCCTGCAATTTATGGTTGGATCTGATGGCAGGATACGCTTGCGCATGCTTCATGGCATGAAACATGCTCACACCTTCATAGTCGGCAATATTTTGCAAATTGGATACGGTTGTATCCCCGATCTTGCGTTTGGGCTCATTGATAATACGTTTGAGACGCAAATCGTCGGCAGGGTTGTTGATCACGCATAGGTAAGACAAAACGTCTTTCACTTCTTTGCGATCATAAAAGCGCGTGCCTCCCAGCATACGGTAAGGAATTCCGCTTTTGACAAATACTGTTTCCAAAGCGCTGGACTGGGCATTGGTGCGATACAACACAGCAAAATCCCCATATCTTCGTTTCTCGCGGATTTTCAATTCCATAATTTTATCCACGATATACTTTGCTTCATCCAACGCATTGTCCAGCTTGCGCACAACGATCTTCTCTCCCGCATCGTTGTCGCACCAAAGCTCCTTGCCGCGTCTGCCAAAATTGTTGCGAATCACGGCATTGGCAGCTTTCAGAATGGTTTTGCTGGAACGGTAGTTTTGTTCGAGTTTAATCACACGTGCATTGGGATATGTCTGATCAAAGTGCAGAATGTTTTCAATGGTGGCGCCGCGGAACTTATAAATACTCTGGTCATCATCGCCCACCACCATCAAATTGTGATATTTTCCACTGAGCAAAGAAGTCAGAACAAACTGTGCGTCGTTGGTATCTTGGAACTCATCCACACACACATACCGAAAATGGTTCTGATAATAGTCACACACCTCCGGCTCTGCGCGCAGAAGCAACACGGTCTGCATGATAATGTCATCAAAATCCAAGGCGTTGGCATCCCGCAGTTTCTTCTGGTATAACTCATATACCACTGCAATTTGTCCCAACCGAAAATCGCTGCCCACAGCCGCGGTATATTCTTCAGGTCCCAGTAGTTTGTCTTTCGCTCTTCCAATCTCATTGGCAACACTTTTAATCGGCAGCTGCTTTTCGTCAATGTTTAATTGTTTCAAACATTCCGACAATAGCTTTTTCGTGTCATTGGCATCATAAATGGTAAAGCCGGTTTGATAGCCGACGCGATCTCCATATTTGCGCAAAATACGCATACAAATGGAGTGAAATGTCCCCGACCAGATATCGCCCGCATCGGCTCCCACCAGTTTTTCAAGACGCTCTTTGATCTCATTGGCAGCCTTGTTGGTAAACGTAATTGCGAGTACAGCCCACGGCGGACAAACATTTTGTGCAAAGGACTGCGCACATGCCGCCATCGCCTCTTTGTCCCCTGACACTGCACAAGTATCAATCTGTGCAATCTGTTCTTTTGTGATATCCGCAGGAACCTGGTTGCTTTCATAGGCATTGCCGTATTTTAAGATAAACCCAATGCGGTTAACCAATACCGTCGTTTTTCCCGTTCCGGCTCCCGCCAACACCAACAGCGGACCATTCACAGCAAACACCGCCCGTTGCTGCTTTTCATTCATAAAATCATACAGCGTATCAAATAAATGGCGTTTGGCGCGCAAATATTCATTGGCTGTGTTTTGTTCATCCATCACGGCAAATCCTCCGTCCATGCATTTCCGTTCGCGCTGCTCTCAGATGCGCACCGATGCGATTCGTGTATCATGTATTGAAGTGTTTGACAAAGCTTTCCACATTTCGCACTTCAAATATGACATACGATATAAGATTATATCATAAATTTTAAAAAATTGCAACCGCAAGGAAATAACCATTGTTTGATAATCGCAAAAAATAAAACCCCGTTTGGGCGTGCATCAATCGTTTGCACACCAAAACGGGTACCACATTATTTAGACATGCTTTTTTCGTTTGTAAGAACTTTGTGGTTCTTTGCGGATCGATACCAACGTTCGATCATACGTGCACCAATCCCAGCGGCAATCAGACAAACAATGGCGCCGGTCAATAGATTCATACGAAATTCAAACTCGCCTTTCCCCGGCGCCCCAGACGCCGCAAACAGCGCCGTCTGCAAAGCCAGAATGGACATCAGCGCATCCACAAAACCAATTTGCCGAATGGCGTTAAGCGCCGGGCTGTTGATCTGCCAGGCACGTCGACGATGAATGGAAGCAACAATCACCTTATACAAGGTAAACGCGGACATGACATAAATAAAATAACCCGGGTAAACATACCCGCCCTCACCGCGTGTGATAAACAATACGGTTACCTGCAACAAACATGCCATGAAGAGTAATACAATGCCACCGTTGCGATAAATCATCCATTCATGTCGCAATCGTTGTTCGCCGCGCAGTGTCCGGGCTGTTTTCCGATATTGATGCAAAATCATCAACCGTGCAAGCGCCAACACCATATAATAACATGCAACGGTCACGTACCACATCGAGTGCCAAAGCAAACTCATGACCAGTTTGACGACAGCAACTCCAATGTTCATCAAAGAGACCAGAAAAGAGAACAGCAACGTGCTTTTCTCCGGATCGCGCAACACTGCTTTTGCCTGTGGCAAATGTTGTTTGATGTGCAAAGCAAGCGCTCCTTTCTGTCGAAAACATCCCCGCAATCCGGTATCAAACCATAGCTCGGGGGTTGGCAGCAAAATGTCACCTGAATTTTTGTCATTCAGGCACGCAAAATATCACCCGGTTTTACCTCGAACGGGACAGGCATCCAAAAATGCATTTTGGGATGAGGTGCCGCATCAATCGGCGTACCGGTTTCATCGAACAACTGTTTTACTTCCAACGCTCTCCCCGTCTGCCCGGGCGTAATCAGTTCTGCCTGCATACCGACACTTAATTTATTACGCTGAAAAAACAATGCTTGTCCTCGCATCTCATCATATTCCAGTGCCGTTGCCAAATAGGCTTTTTCCCGTAAATATCCTGTCTGCGTCACCGTTTGTGCTGTTTGCATGCAATGATCGAAAAAATATCCTGTCCCGTATTCCCGATGGCTCACACCCTCCACCTCAGAAAGCCAACGCGGATCAAACCGATACGAGGTAGGATCGGCCGCATAAGCATCCATCGCCATTCGATAGGCGTTGGTAATCACCGCCGCATAATATGCACTTTTCATACGTCCCTCAATCTTAAAAGACGTGATCCCGCTTTCCATCAGTTCCGGAATGTGTTCAATCATACACAAATCTTTGGAGCTCATCACATAAGTTCCAAGCGAATCCTGTTCTAACGGCAACGGCAATTGCGGGCGCTTCTCTTCATAGATGACATAGTTCCACCGACACGGTTGGGCACATTGCCCGCGGTTACCATCCCGTCCGGTGAGATAATTGGACAACAAACAGCGCCCGCTGTAGGAAATACACATGGAGCCATGCACAAAACATTCCAATTCCAGTGTGTCGGGAATATTTTTTCGAATCTCGGATATTTCCGAAAGCGTCAGTTCGCGTGCCAATACCACACGTTTGGCCCCAAGCTGTTGCCAAGCGCGCGCTGCTGCACTGCTCACGGTATTTGCTTGGGTAGAAATATGAATCACCGCATCGGGAATGATTTCTTTGAGCAGCATCAAAACGCCCGGGTCCGCCACCAGATATGCATCAATCGGCAATGTGCGCAAGTGCTGCATATACAAACGCAGCTGTGGGTACTCATTCTCACGCGGCATAGTGTTCAGCGTCAAATACAGTTTTTTTCCATGCTTATGTGTCTCTTCACACGCCTTTGGCAGCTCATCAAGTGTAAAATTGTCCGCGCCTGCACGCATACCGAAATGATCTGCTGCCAAATATACCGCATCGGCGCCATATTGCAGCGCCGCTTTCAATTTCTCCATATTTCCGGCGGGACTAAGCAGTTCCGGCATGTGTGTTTTCATCGTTTTTCTCCGTTTCTTGTTGCGGTTGCACCTATGGCTGCAACAGCTATATCTTTATTGTATACCAAAACGACATGTGACGCATCACATGTTTTGTCAATATTGCGGCATTACGGCCAATTTTCAATTTTTTGCGAAATTTGCACCTCGGGTGCATGCGTCAATGGGGACACTGCGGCAGCAAAATAACCTTTGTTGCGCAACATCTGTGCCGTACTTGCCGCAACAGTCTCCTTTTTGACTTCAAACAAACCAAACACCGCGCTCCCGCTGCCACTCATCATCACACCTGTAGCGCCTGCCTGGACAATCATTTCCTGTAAAGCACAGATTTCCTTGTGTTGGGGCAACACCACGTCACAAAAGCGGTTGAACATTTCTTTACTGATCTTAGACAAATCACCACGTTGCACCGCGGTCAAAAGTGCTGCCGGCTTTTGTAAAGCAAAAACATGTATTTGCGCGTTTCGACACATCGTGTCCCCCCCACGCAATTCATCCAGCGCATGGTAGGCATATGCGGTGTTTATGGCAACATCGGCTTTGGCAATCAACACGGTGCAAGGCGGAAGTGATGGAATCGGCGTCAGTTTTTCACCGATTCCCGCGGCATGGCAGGCACCCCCACGTACACAAAACGGCACATCCGCACCGAGTGTTTTTCCAATCTCACACAATTGTTCCAGATCATTTTGCTTGTGATATAAAAACGAAAGGCCTCGCAGTACCGCCGCGGCGTCAGCACTGCCTCCACCCAGTCCTGCTCCCATGGGGATTTGCTTTTCAAGCAAAATATCCACCCCGCCCTCCAATCGATATGCCTGCAAAAACGCAACGGCCGCACGATAGGCAAGGTTGTTTTCATCGGCCCCCAATGCAGCGCCGCGCACCGTCAAATGCACGGTGTCATCGGCACGCAAACGTAAAGAAACCGTATCACAAAGTCCGACTGACTGCATAACCGTATCAATTTCATGATACCCGTCCGCTCTTTTTTTTCCCACTTCCAAAAACAAATTGATCTTGGCAGGAGCAGCCACAGAAATCGAGCCAGTGTTGTACCCATCAATCTCAACATCAAAAGTGTTATGTGCAGACAAAGGAATATTTGACTGTGATTCTTTTTTCATATATGCTTCGTTTCCGCGCATGACAATCATCAGTCGCCATACTTGCGTAAAAAGGAATCCATTCGTTCCAGCGCTTTGTTCAAATGCTTCACGGAATATGCATAAGAAATGCGTGCAAATCCTTCCCCGCAAGCGCCAAACGCAACACCCGGTACCAACGCCACACCTTCTTCTTCCAAAAGTCTGCGGCAAAATTCTTCACTGTCCCAGCCAAGCTGCGGCAAACGCGGAAAGACATAAAACGCTCCCTCAGGCGCGAAACACTCCATGCCCAGTTGTTCCAAGCCTTCCAACAAGAGCACGCGGCGACGGTTGTATTGACTTTTCATGTACTCAATATCTTCATCTCCATTGCGCAACGCCTCCAGCGCAGCATACTGGCTGGTCGTTGGTGCACACATGATCTGATATTGGTGCAACTTGTTCATTTGTGTGATCAACGGTTCGGGCGCCAACACAAATCCCAAACGCCAACCGGTCATGGCATATGTTTTGGAAAAGCCATTGACAATGATGGTACGTTCCCACATATCCGGCAAAGAGGCAATGGAAACATGGCGACGACCGTACGTCAATTCTGCGTAAATTTCATCAGAAAGCACAAAAATGTCCGTCCCGCGAAGCACCGCCGCAATCTGTTCCAAATCGTCCCGATCCAAAATAGCGCCGGTCGGATTGTTGGGAAACGGTAAAATCAAAAGTTTGGTACGGGGCGTGATGGCAGCACGCAATGCAGATGCAGTCAATTTGAACCGATCTTCTTTTTTTGTTTCAATGATAACCGGCACGCCCCCCACCAAACGAACCAACGGTTCGTAACAAACAAACGCAGGAAGCGGCAAAATAACCTCATCACCCGGTTCAATCAATGCACGCACGGCAAGGTCAATCGCTTCACTGCCGCCAACGGTCACCACACATTCGTGCAACGGTTCGTAATGCAGATCGAAACGGCGCTGCATATAGGCACAAATCTCTTCACGCAAAGCAGAAAGGCCTGCATTTGCCGTGTAATAAGTTCGCCCTTCTTCCAAGCTGCGGATACCTGCTTGGCGGACATGCCATGGGGTCGGGAAATCAGGCTGCCCCACCGTCAGAGAAATGACATCTTTGCGTACGGACAGCATATCAAAAAATTTACGGATACCGGACGGGGGGGTCTGTATCACGGTTTGATTCATCAAGCGAGAATAATCCATCATTGCTCTTCCTCCTCGCGCAGATCCCGTTCCGGCTCAGAAGAAAAGATCACGCCTTCCCCTTTGTATTTTTTCAGCACAAAATGTGTTGCAGTTGATGTCACTTCTGAAAGCGGCGCCAGTTTTTCCGCCACAAACAGCGCAACCTCTCGCATTGTTTTGCCTTCCAAAAAGAGGCAAAGATCAAATCCGCCGCTCATCAAATAACAGCTTTTCACTTCGGGAAAATGACAAATATGCTCTGCAATCTCATCAAACCCATGTTCTCCCGTGGGCACCACTTTCAGTTCGATCAACGCGCTAATATACTCACGTGATGTGCGCTCCCAGTTGATCACGGTCTTGTATCCCAAAATCACGCCCTGCTGCTCGTATTCATCGATCATGCGACGAATATCACCCTCATCTTTTTCATACATCACTGCCAGTTCTGCAGGGGTTAAATGGCTGTCTTCTTCCAGCATTTCCAATAAGCTTTTCATCGCTTTTCTCCTTTTCGTTTTACAGTTAACATGCATTATGATCTTCAAGTGGATCATGAGAGATACCATAAAGATTTATCACAATGTTCGATGCGGCAGAACACACTTTTAACAATTCGGATGTCACGCCTGCGTGTGTGTCAAATCGGCCGCGGATATAAATTGTTGCCGCATGGACCAATCGGCAGATACCTCCTTGCCCCCAAGCGTGTGCAATGCCGTCTCAAGCGCAGGCGGCAGGGGCACCTCAAATTGCATCCAGGTTTTGCTGCGCGGATGGATAAAACCGATACAGCGTGCATGCAGCCATTGTCCGTGCAAGATCTGCTGCCAACGCCGTTGAAACGTATCGCCCGCTTGACCATATAAACAGTCTCCGACAAGCGGTTTGCCAATTGATGCCAGGTGCACACGGATCTGATGTGTTCTCCCGGTCTCCAAATAACATTCCACATATGTGCAATGTTCCAGACGCTGTCGCACATAATAATGCGTGATTGCATTCCGTCCCTGTCCCGGCAGACACACCGCCATTTTTTTGCGATCTGTTGGATGACGGGCAATCGGACGGTCTATGGTTCCCGTGTCATCTTTGATGTTTCCTGTTGCCAACGCCTGATACACACGTGCACAAGTGTGTGCTTTCAGTTGAGCAGCCAAATCCAAATGTGCCATATCATTTTTGGCAACCAATAAAAGCCCGCTGGTATCTTTGTCGATACGATGAACAATGCCGGGACGAATCACACCGTTGATGGAAGAAAGGCGCCCGGCACAGTGATACAACAATGCATTCACAAGCGTCCCATCCTCATTTCCCGCTGCCGGATGAACCACCATACCCCGCGGCTTGTTGACCACCAAAAGATCATCATCCTCATAAACGATCTGCAAAGGAATGTTTTGCGCTTGTGCATGCAGCGGTTGCGGAGGCGGAATGATGAGCTGTACGCAATCCGTGGGATGCAAACGAAAATTTTTGTCCTGTATGATCTCTCCGTTACATTTCACGTCTCCGGCGGCAATCCGTTTGTGTACGGATGCACGCGTCAAAGCAGTATTTTGTGCCAAAAACACGTCGATTCGCGTATCTGCATCCGTCTGGTCTACCATCAAAACCGTTTCCTGTGGCAGCACATCGTTTTCATTCTCCCCGCCCAACGGCGTCGGTTCCTCAAACACGGATGTTTCCAATGGCATACAAGATAGGTGCACAGGTTGTTTCTCGGTATCTTTTGAATCGTTTTTCACCGATGAACACCGTCACTTTCATTTTCATCCGTTCCATGCACTCCCCCACAACAATGATCCCTTTCCGGTGGTGTGTTTTTCTCCAATTGGGTATCCGCTTTTTTGACGCTGTTTACAGAATGGTCAACACCTTCTTGCTCCGCTAAATCGATATGCGTATTGGAACCCCTGTGAGAAGAATGCGCACTTTGTGTTTCAATCGTTTTTTCCGTCTCAGTATCTGTTTTGACAGAGATAGTTGCATGGGAGTTTTTATTCAATGGAACATCGTTCTGATGCACAATTTGCCCATCGTTCGATGTTGCCATAGATAGATCGTCGGTCACATTCTTTGGTTCAAACAAAATGGGCTTTGCCTGCTTGTGATCGAAAAAAACAAAATAGAACAACGCAAACACGCAGCCAATGGTAATAAAGCAATCGGCTACGTTAAATATGGGAAAATCAATCAATGTCACATGGATAAAATCTACAACTTCTCCCTTTGCCACGCGGTCAATCATATTGCCCACACCGCCGCCCAAGATCATTCCCAATGCAATACCAAATAACGCATGTGAACGCCGAAAGATCCAGATCACCGCCAAAATCGCTACAATCGCGATTGCCGACAATGATAAAAATACCCACCTGTGATCACTCAGCATAGAAAATGCCGCGCCACGATTGGTTGCATACGTCAGCGACAACGCGCCATCGATCACCACCACGGAGGGTTTCCCTTGTAAAAACTGCGTGGCAGCATATTTGCTTATCTGGTCCAAGGCAACCGCCAATGCGGCACAGAGATACCACAGAAGCGCGCGCATGATTCCTTGTCTGTTTGTCATATAGGCCTCTCCCTATCATAAGTGTTTGATGAATGTGAGAACATCCGGCACATAATATGAAACGACCCCATCTTTTCGTTTCGGCATAATCGTTAAAACAGATAAAACAGTTGTGATGGAAGAACGCCGTCACAACATCATCGATACTGGATCTGCCGAAAAGGGAGATAAACAAGACGGGGGCAGTTTGCCGCCGCCCCCGCTGTTCATTATTTTGATGTATCGTTTTCCTGCCCATAAACCGCATCGTACAGATCTTTGGTCGGTTTGCTTTCTTCTTCATCCTCTGTAAGCGGATGTTCCTCCAAAAACCGCAAAAACTCTTCTTCCTGTGACAGCGGGGGCTGGGATTTGTCGATGGACGTATCTTTCTGTGTCTGATCGTCAAATTGCGCATTGAGCGACCGCACCGAACGATTGACCCCTTTAATCTTTGCGCCGCCAACTTTGGTATCTGCTTGCGGCGGTAAACTGGGAATCTCAGCGGTCGGTGTAGGATCCTCCTCCAGAGGCGCTGTAATCTTGCGATTGTCGGGATCACTAAAAACAGCCGCTGTTTGATTCTTTTTCGTCAGTACCGGCGGAATATCCTGATACGTTTTGGAAACATATTCCCGTTCAATCTCATCGGTAATATGATGACGAATGTAGTCCGTATATTGCTGCACCGTCGCGGTCTCGATTTCTTCCACTTCACGTGGAAGATCTTGCGTGAGTTGTTCCAACATCCGAATATGATCGGAATAACGCACGAACATTTCATTTTTCAGTTCCTGCGTTGCGCGCTTCAGCACGGCCAGGCACTCTTTTTGCTCTGCGATGCGTGTTTCAAATGAAGCAATCAATTTTTCACACTCGACACGTGTTTGATCCATGATTTGCTTCTTTTGCGTCTGCGCATCCTGCAGCAGTTCCTGCGCCGTGTGCTGCGCCGCCACAAGCGTGTTTTTCACAGCCTGAATCTGTTTTTTTTGTGCGGCAAGCGCATCCATCGCCGCCCGCTTCTCTTGTTCAATGCGCTCACAGCTCTGATATAGCTCTCCATATTTTTCCATTAAGAAAGCAATGTATTCATCTACCTCAGGGATACTGTATCCACGCACCACACGGGAAAATTCCTTGTTTTTCAATTCATTCGGCGGTAACACTGTCTCTCTCCTTTCCGCCGTGCAGCCATGCTCACAGCAAAAACGGCACGAAAGTACATGCAACGCAATGTCCTTACGTGCCAAAACCCTGTTACGTCTTTTTAACACCGCAACGGCATTCCAAAATAAAACGCCCGCAGGTGTCAAACCCGTCAAATTACATTCCGCAGCACAACCTGTATGATCGTTAAAATCAGATAAGCAACCAGAAACGAAATATCCATGGGAAAATTCCGAATCCACTCGAAATGATACAGCAAAGCGCGCACCGGAGCCACAACAAATTCGGTTACAGCATACAGAAATTCTACAATCGGATGTTCGTCATTGATCGGAAGCCACGACAGGATGGCACGGATCAGCATCAGCAGCAGCATGGCTGATATAAACAAGTTCACCACGCTGGTAAATATATAAAATGCGCTGGACACCGTATCAAACTCCTTACCGCAGGATACCGGATATTGGGATGCATCAGAAAAAACAATGCCGGAACAAATAAAACATCCGGGTATACATACAAACTTACAACGGCCTTATGATGCGCCCTGCAAGTTTCTCACATGCATGGTCAATTTTTTCTTACAGATCCGAATACAAATCGTCTTCTTTGTTTCCTTTCGGTTCCGTTCTCATCTTATCACCCGAAACATCAACATTGTCAGGCGTGATTACAAAGGTGTTGTTGGCGACACGTTTCAGAGACCCATTGATGGAATACGCGACACCACTGAGAAAGTCAATCAACCGACGTGCCGTTTCCTTGTTGGTATCTTCCAGATTAAGTACAACCGTACGATGGTTCAGCAAGTGGTCTGCAATCAATGTCACACTGTCATATTCCACCGGTTTTACCACTTTCAGTTCGATGGATGCATTGTTGCTCATCATACCGCTGTTCATATTCGTTCCCGCCTGTGCCTTTCTGTTGTCAACTCGATTATGATCATAATCGTTGTCAGTTTCCGTCTCGTCATCGCCGAACAATTCATCGTTTTCGTACTCGTTATAATCCAAATCATCCGTTCCTATGGCACCTTTGATCTTATCGATGAACCCCATTGTTCAGTCCTCCATTTATATTTGTCAATCTAAATTAGTAATGCAAAATAAAAGCGATGATTGCCGGTATCTGTTCTACACGAAAAACACACACAATCCACAGCAAGCAATCTGTATCACCTGCCTCGGTCATCGTACATCAATATCGCCGGCAATCTAAAAACCGTTACGACGGTTAAAAAAACAATGAAATGAACTGATTATTATTATACCACTTTGTTTCGGCCTTTTCCACTATTTTTGGACAAAAAATTGCTTGTTCATGATTTTTTTACATTTATCCGGCGGAAAATTATGAACGTGCACCAAAAATAGCCGTACCGATTCGAATCATATTGCTTCCGGCACGAATGGCTGCCGCCAAGGAATCACTCATCCCCATGGACAAAACAGGCTGCGAAACAGAGGTAGGAAGCATCGGACGCAAGCGATCAAACAATGCGCGCGTTTGCGAAAAATACATGTATTGCTCATCTTCCTCTGTCACAAACGGCGCAATGGTCATCAGCCCACAGACCCGAATATGCGGCATCTTTTGTACCTGCTCAAACAAGGGAAAAAGATTTTGTGGCAAAACACCGCCTTTGTTTTCTTCCCCACCGATATTGACTTCGATCAGACAATCCATCCGTTTGTCGTGTTTCTTCGCCTGCCGCTCGATCTCCTGTGCCAAATGCAAAGAATCCAGCGACTGAATCATATCCACTTTGTCGATGATATATTTCACCTTGTTGGTTTGCAATGATCCAATGAAATGGACGGAAACACCCTCCAAGTGCAATTGGTCATATTTGTCTAGCAACTCCTGCACCCGATTTTCCCCGATCAGCTTGATATGACAGTGATCAATGGCATAATTGATGCGTTGGGCATCAACAAATTTGGTCACGGCCATCAGCCGGGTGTCATCCGACGCGCCCGCCTGCTGCATGACATTTCTCACATGTTGTATGTTCTGTGCAATATATGTGTAATCCTGCATTGCTATGATATCACCTTTCCGTCATACAGATTTTTCCCCTCCACGATGACCGCGTCAAATTCCTGCAATGTTGTAACATCCTCATCGGGATACGTGGTGGATACAATCAGATAATTGTCCACTTCCAACAACGGATCAATGGGACGAAAACGAACAATATATCCGTCTAAGATGTACACCCCCTGCACATCTTTTTCCATACGCACCGCATTGGCGGGAATACGATAGCCCGATGCAGATGCGCGCACAATCTCAATGGTCTGGCGACGTAGAAAATTAAAATTTTCCGGCATTTGCATGGAAGAAAAGACCAGAACCACATCGTTACGTCCACTCTCCTGAATGATACGGGAAAGTTTCATACGAATGCGGGCATCCCCATTATAGGGGAACACCACATAATAATAGGTGTCAAGGTTATAAGCGTTCAATTCTTCCAGATCAATACGACACGCAACATACCATTCAAACCCATTGACAATCTTCCCCGCATTCATTCCCCCCGTCTCGGAAGAAGAATAAAGCGAGGTGTCAGCAGAAGAAGCCGTCATTTCATCAAAATCCTGCAAGGTCATTTGTTCTACTTTGTCCGCTGAAAAAATCGATTCAAATCCATCAATGTCAGAGTAATAATATCCCGCGTCCGGTGCGGAAAGTGTCTGGGCAGCGTTGCCGGAGGACGTCACCAGTTGATTGCGCTGTTCCGTCAAAGACGCGATCTGCGTATCATAATTTTCAATTTGCCCCGTGACAATCTGTCGGCGGTTGAGTAACGCCAAAAAATTGTCTCTCTTTTGCACGGCACTCTGTGTGTCTCCCCCGGCTGCCGACAAAAGCACGTCATAATAAGTTTCATAGATGGCATCATCGACTGCAACGGTATCCGAATACGTCTGACCCGCACTGAGATTGGAATTGCTCAACAGTTCAATGCGACGGTCAATTTCTGCAAGGGTCGCCGATTGTTCCGCACTGTTTTCCGCGCCGGTATAAAGTTGTACCACCGGCTCCGACTTGGATACTTTGGTGCCGTCATCGCACAGGTAATTCAAATTGCCCTCACCGTTGACATACAACAATTCTTCGGAACGCATGATGTAGCCGTCCACCGACTGTCGATCATCCTGATCGACATACGTCGCAAGCACGGTAGTTACCGAGGAAGACAACATGTTGACCAAATGATAACCGACATAAAGTGCGACACCGATACTGACAAGCGTGGTCAATACATATTTCAGCACTTTACGCAGATAATTGCGGTCCAACATTTGTTGCCTCCTTTCCGACAGTGTCACCATCCGCCTCGTTTTTCTCACACAAACGTCCGATTTTCTTGCACCGTTTTTCACGACCGCCAGTTGCGCCGAAAAACATTTTGGATATCGTTCAAAATCAAACGCATCTGGTTCTACAAACATAAAACAACAAGCAGGAATGCACGCATGCTTCCAAGCCTATTGGCAAAAAACGCATCCCACACATCTTTTTCATGTTTGCAATATCACTTTATTTTACAGCAACCCCGCAGATTTTGCAAGACAAAGTGCCTTTTTTTCCACATCTTCTTTGTCTGCTGCAATCCAATGTACATCCCGCATATGTCGAAAAAAAGTCATCTGCCGTTTGGCATATTGTGCCGTTGCGGTCTTGATCTGTTGGATCGTTTCTTCGCGCGTCTGTTTCCCCTCAAAATACGGAATCCACTCCTTGTATCCGATGGCTTGCGCTCCGCCGCTCTCACCGTTGAGAACGCCGCTGCGCCACAAAGAGCGTACCTCTTCTTCCAAACCCAATGAAAGCATGTGCTCCACACGCGCATCGATGCGTGCACGCAATACTTCGCGCTGTTCAAAGTAGATACCGATCATCAGTGCGGAAAAGCGTGGGGGAATCGCTTTGCTTTCCGCATCCCATTGCGTCTTTGTTTTCCCCGTACTCAGAAAAATCTCCAGCGCACGTACCACACGTTTTTGGTTGTTGGGATGAATCTGCGCGGCCGAATCCGGATCCACACGTTGCAACATGTCATACAGTGGCATGATTCCCTGTGTCGCCAAACGATATTGCAATTGCCGGCGGATCTTGCCCTCGTCATCGACAGCAGTATGTTTGAAATGATGCGGATACAATAAGCTCTCCAGATACAATCCGGTTCCGCCGCAAAAGATCGGCACTTTCCCCTTTTGCAAAAGTGCGTGCACAATGGGAAGCGCCGCTTGCACATATTCTGCACAAGAAAAGGTGTGCTGCACCGGACAAATACCAAGCAAATGATGTGGAACACCATCCATTTCCTCCGGCGTGGGACGTGCCGTCCCAATTTGCATCTGCGCATACAGCTGCATGGAATCGCAGGAGATCACCTCGGTATCCATAGCCTTTGCAAGTTGTACCGCAAGCGCCGTCTTTCCACACGCAGTCGGTCCGATCACCGCCAAAACGGTATGATTGGATTCGATATTGCTCACCCGCCCTTTGCAAAATTCAAATTTATTTTTGTTTGCCACACCATATTCAACAGATAAACATGGCATCTCCGAAAGAAAAGAATCGATATCTCTCCCGCACTGCCATCTCATATGCTGCCATCACATGTTCTTTTCCCGCAAATGCAGACACCAACATCAAAAGCGTACTTTTCGGCAAATGAAAATTGGTAATCAACCCATCAATACAACGGAAACGATAGCCGGGATAAATGAAAATCGAGGTGTCGCCCGCCATCGCATGTACAATGCCCGTTTCGTCTGTTACACTTTCCAACGTCCGGCAACATGTTGTCCCCACAGCAATCACACGTCCACCGCGTGCGTGACAGGCATTGATCGCATCGGCACTTTGCGGGCTAACGGAAATATATTCCGCATGCATCACGTGATCTTCAATCCGTTCGACCTTGACCGGACGAAATGTGCCCAGCCCAACGTGTAACATCACCGGGACGATTTGTACGCCTTTGGCTTTGATCTTTTCCAACAGCGATTCGGTAAAATGTAGCCCCGCCGTGGGTGCGGCCGCAGAACCCTGTTCGCGGGCATACACAGTCTGATATCGATCCGGATTGGCAAGCTGTTCATGGATATACGGCGGCAGCGGTACTGTGCCTACTGCATCTAATACATCATAAATCGTTTGATATTTTGTCGTATCGTAGGAAAATTTTACCAACCGATTGCCACCCGGTAATGTCTCCAAAACCTGCCCGTGCAAGATTCCGTCGCCAAACACGGCAACTGCCCCCGCTTTGAGCCGGCGCCCCGGATGAACAATCACTTCCCAAACATCCGTCTGTCTCTGTCGCAACAACAGCATTTCCACCGCAACATTTTGCGGCTTGGCCGCTTTATAACCGCGCAGGCGTGCCGGAATCACTTTAGAATCGTTGATGACGAGTACATCTCCCGGCGAAAGCATGTCCGCAATTTCGGAAAACACATGGTGTGATACCGCACCCGTGTGTCTGTCCATGACCATCAGGCGCGATGCATCTCTCGGCTCCACCGGTGTCTGCGCAATGAGTTCTTCGGGCAAATCATAGTCAAAATCCGATGTTGTAAGCGTTGTGGAAACATGCGCCCCCATGGAAATGGGTTGTCCTTGCATCTGTGTATCTTGTCCTGTCATATCTCAGTCATCCTCGATTCGTTTCCGCCATCTTTGTTTTATTGTTTTCTTGCGCTTGCATATCAGATAGCGGCTCTTTTTATATCATATCCGGAACAAATGCATCCGGCAAAATTTGATCCATACGACGCATTTGCAGCTGGCCGCCGGTCATAAAAACAAAAAGCGTCTGCGGCGCAAAAAATTCCGAAAGCGCTTGCCGACATACACCGCATGGCGTACAGTCCTGAATATCGCCCGGCGTCAATCCCGACGATGAGAGGTTGCCGCCCGCAACAGCAATCATAACAAAATGACGTGCCCCATCAAACACTGCTTTTGCCAGCGCCACCCGCTCAGCACATATGGTCGGAGAATAGGCGCTGTTTTCAATATTGGCCCCGAGCCATACCCGACCGGTTTCATCCAACAATGCCGCGCCCACCGCATACCCGGAATACGGACAAACCGCATGCATCCGCGCTTGCTGTGCCAGAGAAAAAAGCGCCTGTGCACCACGTTGTTCCATTGACAGTATTTCATCATGCATCGCCATTCTCCTTTTCCTTTGGCAATATGCGCCACCACGTCTGTCGTTTCGATGTTTGGATCAAACGTTCCCATCGTCATTCTTCACACAGATCACCACCAAATCGGTGCAATCACAACGCGCATATAACGCAAATATTTCGATACAAAAATGTTTTCCCTTGCTTTTGTCTCCTGTGCACGACCCGTTTTCGCCATGCTCTTCTCTGCCATTTTTTTCACAGGATTTGTCAGCTTACATATTTCGGAATTCAGCCGTCGTATATCCGAACACCTTTCATATCATCACAACGTTGGATACTGTTCTTTGACCAATTTCACAATCCGACTCGTCCCCAATCGTGTCGCACCCAATGACAGAAAATCTGCGGCATCTTGCAAGGAAGCAATCCCGCCGGCCGCTTTGACTTGTACCGCCGGCGCCGTATAACGACGTAAAAAAGCGACGTTTTCCCGCGTTGCGCCGCCAACGGAAAATCCCGTGGAAGTCTTAATAAAATCCGCACCGGAATCACTCACGACCTGACACATACGTTTCATCTCGTCTTCGGAAAGTAAGCAACATTCCACAATGACTTTCAACACTTGTTTTCGACAGGCATCGCGCACAGACCGAATTTCTTCTAATACCGCGTCATCCATATGGTCATGCACCCAACCAATATTGATCACCATGTCGATCTCATCTGCGCCGTTGCGCACGGCATCTGCCGTTTCTGCCGTTTTCACAGCGGTTGTCTGGTATCCGTTCGGAAAACCAATCACCGTGCAAACCGCTGTTTGTCCCCCAGTCAACTCCTTTGCTGTTTTCACCCAGGCAGGCGGAACACAGACGGAAGCAGTGTGATACCGCACGGCATCTGCACAAAGTGCAGCAATATCCGAGCGTGTGGTACCCGGCGCAAGGCAAGTATGATCTACTGCCGCCAAAATTTTTCTGATTTGTCCTTCCTCCATCGTGCTTCCCTCCGGCTGATCCTTTTGGTTTTGTAAAACGTTGCTGGAAAACGTACCGTGTATGTAAATCCATATCACACAAAAGCGCCATGCCATGGCAGAAATCATCCGGCTCTGGTATCCATTTCGACGTTTCACATCGTTTTTACATACACACTTGTAGATATTCTATTTTATCACAGATACACAAAAAAAGCAACACATTCCCTCTGCTCTCCCGTTTCCGGCATTTTGAAGTCATTGATTTCCGGGCATACGATACCTCGAAAGAAATCCACCATACGCCATGTTCTCTGTAACTTTGCACTTATGAACTCATGAAAATCCATTACATCGAATCATCTTGCCGTCTCTTTTTTATAACACGCAAACATAAAGAAAGCGGCGAAACACGCCGCTTTCCAATTTGTTTCGCACACCTTTCTCTCTTTGGATATGCTTTTTCTCCACATCATTTTTGACGTTCAAACAATAAAAAAGCGGCAGAAGGCAAATGCAGAAAAAAGAGGCGTACCAAACAGGAAACGGACAAGAAAGTGTACTTGACACTTTCTTGTCCGTCTCAACTTATTCCAGAATATACACACGCATATCACGTACGCCAAATTGAATCATCTCTTCATACTTCGCATTGTCGTACAAACTGCCCATGTAAATATCAATCCGATTTCCAAGAATCAGACCGCCGGTGTCCTCCGCGTAGTACAATCCGTCATAAGCCTTCAGCGACTCGCCTTCTACATAGACGGCCGATCCAAGATCAATCACAGACGGGTCCACAGCAATGTAATTTTCCTGCGGGATCTTTCCCGTTGCCGTACGAGTATTATAACTACCGTAGGCCGTTGCCATTACATCGATGTAATAAGAGTAGTTGTATGTGTTGCCGTCCGCACCGACGATTTGACCACCCACACCACGGGTTACCAATTGGTCCACCGGCTCACGAACAATCTCTTGTGAGACAATCCGTTCATCGGTCAACACGCCGTTTTCATAGCGTTTTTCAACGACCGCCTTATGCCAACCATCCACGCCGCTGCGTGTCACTTTGTTCTCCCCGCGCGGGATATATTGCACATCGGTGTATTGAATTTGATACGGCAACACCTCATCGCGTACTTCTTGCTCAAAGGTCACGCGGATCACATAAATATCTGTGTCTGCACAAAGTGTTTCATCTACCGACGGGATCACGCGGTCATTTTCACCAACGCTTACCCCGGCACGTTGCAGAATCTCTCCCACCGTACGATGGGAACCGGCAAATACCGTATATGGTGTTTCCGTTCCGATATGAAGTGTCGCGACATAAACATCAGGGGATGGCAACACCGCAGATGTTTCTTGCGGTACCATTCTCATTTTTTCGGCACCGGAAACAGTCACCTCTGTTTGTGCCACTGCAATGCCGGGCACATTTTGTGTCAATGTAAGGTTGTGATTCATCGCGGCAGCCGGAGATGAAATGCCGTTGATCATTACTGCCAAAGTCACAGCTGAAAAGCTAAATACTGTCATCAACTGCTTTTTGGCAATGGCTCGTAGCTGCCCTTGTGTATGCCTACGCAAGCGACACATCGCGTTTTTGGCAACACGTTGTACGCGTTTCCCAAAACGAATCAAACATACACAAACGGCAATCAAACCGTCCATTGCATCTTTATGATGTCGTTTTTTGTTATGATCTCCTTTGGTTTTCGTTGTTTTGGTAAATTTCCATACCATGGGTAACAAACCCCTCCTCTCTGCCGATCGTTCGGACAACACAACGCACAAACAAGCGGCGGCGTAGAATACAGGCGTGTTTGATTGCGAAGCGGAAAATTTTCATCCGCATACGATATGCCGCCTGTCTTTCCGAAAAGAAGATGACAAATGCAGAATGCATAAGATACAAAGCATCTTTTAACCGGTTGATTGTGTGTGGTCGCACACCAAGCAAAAGAAACGCGGAATCGGACTTTCGTCCTGACGCCTTCCGTATGAATGAGTAAATAGGCGTTTACCGCTGACCGTTTTGCACGACTCTTTTGCAGTGCACCAGGGTCCATTCGGACCGACCTGTCAGACAAGTTTCTCATTACAAGTTCAGGATTATAGCACGGCGCGCCGTTGTTGTCAACTCAAGCGGGGTTGAGAAAGACGAAAAAAGCGTTGTTTTTGGTCGAAAAGTGGTGAATTTGACGCAAATATAAACACGTTTTCAAAGCAAAATGGAGAATCGATGAAAACAAACCCTTTTTTGCCAAGAAAAAATTCCGTCAATCCCTTGCCACGCAACGATTTTTTGAAATTTCCCACCAACAGACTTTCGCCGCTTTTTTTGTTCTTTTTACCCCATTTTGTGGTAACAAAAGAGCGCGTCGAAATCCAAAAATGTGAATTTTTTATTAAATTTGCAGCCTGCGAGCAAAATGGAACTGTAAAATCCCCAAACTTCCCCAATTTTTCCGACTGTCAAATCGCTCCATTTTGGTGGAAAAAGCACAAACAAATACCATGGTCGTCTGTTGTTTGCCAGTATATGCATCAAACAAGCAGTTGATGACAAACCACCTACAAATAGCTCGTCTGATTTTCATATTTTTCCCATCAAAAACCGCATGTGCGCAAACAATACACCCCAATTATGATGCAAACAGTTAGAATTTTCATAACCTCTGTTTTCTATCATGAATCGTTTTAAATATCCCAAGCAAAAATTCGATCCAACGAACAGGAAGAACACAGATCAATCACCTGATATCATTATCGTTGGACATACAGATCACCTTTGCAGTGTACGTGTATTTACAGTGAATGCACGCGACAAATATCCGATCACACACAGGATTGATTTGCTTTTTGGGAATGACCAAAAAGTAAAACCGTATTTTTCTTGAAACGAAAGTAAAAAAGACAGCATAAACGCCCGCCCTTTTCTCTACAGCCACTTGAAGCGATCAAAAAAACATAAAATTGGTTTCCGTTTCTTGGTCCCGCAACAAAAAAAGAAATGAGCCCGGAACGTATGTTCGCTACGCCCCCCGCTAATCAAAAAGATACAGAAACATTTTCATCTCCCAGTATGGACAAAAAAAATCGCACGCCATAAACGGCGTGCGATTTTGTCTGCGGCATCTTGCCACAATTGAGAGAATATCAAATTGATTTTCACTTCAAAGAAACACATAACGAAAAAAAGAACCCAGAGATCATTTTGACTCTGAGTCCTTATTTGGCTGGGGTAGTAGGATTCGAACCTACGAAATGCTGGAGTCAGAGTCCAGTGCCTTACCGCTTGGCGATACCCCAAAATGATACAAGAAAGAACGTCTTTGCAACATCATCGACGACGAAATGTTATCTGAAACTTTTTCGCTCCTTGTAAACTCACGCTTTTTATTATACCACCAGAACTTTGAAAAGTCAACACCTATTACCAATTTTTTATTTTTTACGTACCCTGTATTCTGCATCTTTCATTTTTTACCAAATATCCATTCACGATACTGATTGGGTAAACACCCGTCATCATCGCGGTACAAATCATTTTTCCATTTACGCTTGTCCGTGTTACAGCATTTCAGAAAAATATCATTTTACGTATCAAAACAAAAACAGGATGACGTGCAACGGCTTTTTTGTTTTACATTTCTTTTAGATCAAAACCTGCACAAAATAAAAAGAAATACATAACTACATCACGTCTGTTCCACCGCACAACAGCATCATTTTTTTCAAACATATGGCATTGCACCACGGTTTTTCCTCAAGTTTTCCAAAGACTTATGCAACACTTCTCCACAGGAAAGAACAATCTGTGAAAAAATCAGTGGAAAATGAATTTCTGCAAGAATTTTGCAGTATTTTGATGGCGGAAAAATTCGTATATTTTCGTTCACAAAGCACAAAATATTGTATATATCGACGATATCATTCACAATATGTTGTTGTTTTGCGACATATTTCCAGATTCTTTTTATTTTTCCTTTGATTATTAAATCACATGTAATAATCTCCCTTTTTTGTGCAAAAGCGGCTGTTTTCAACAGATTTTCAGGAATAACCCCTGTGGAAAACATCATGCCTTTGATCCCGGTACAACTTTTTTTGGTCATATCCTTGCAAAATTTTCGGCATCAGTCACGCATTCATTTTATTGTAACATTTCGGCACCTTGCTTTTCCATACTTTGACAGCTGTCACATACAAAAAATGTATGACCTTGATTCTTTTTCAAAAAGAAACGGCGTACTCCGGCGGCTGAAATCCATCCTGCCGCCGTTCGAATCTACATTGTCAAACGCATATTTGAGAAGATATGTTTCTCTGTCTCCCATCAATATTCAAGCAAATCGATCTCTGTTGTCTACCCACCCGACTTTGGTTGTCGCAGAAATTCATTTATGGCATCGAGCATCTTTTTTGATATACAAAACAAAACGATATGGGAATGTAAAATGATAAAATACACATATATATAATAATAGGAAGAAAATAGAAAATTTTGGTTCTGTTATGCATCAATAGGAACATAAATGGTGCTGTTGTCATCAAACACCAAATCATTTTCTGTGTACTGACCAAATCGGATGGAATCCAAAATGTCCTGCATATGTCCTGCCTCTTCATTGGTGGCCTGCGCAGATAACACATAGTACACTTCAAAATATCCGGATTCCGTATTGCCAAATAAAATTCGTCCCGCACTGCCGTCTGCGCCCTGAAGTGTAATCACACGGCAATCATATCCACCAATGGTGTCTTTGGACAAGGAACGCGCATCATCGTTTTGCGCCGTCGTCAAATTTCCCTCTTCCGATTGCGATTCCAATAAAACGTTTTGTCTCTCGTCCAAATCTTTTGTATCAGCTTCATAAGAGATCCCAATGGAATAACATGTCTCTCTCGCAACCACTACTTGATCAATTTGATGAATTTGCGTAGGAATGACGCCGTTGTCCGGATTTTCATCTTCTGCCTGCAACACTTCGTTGGTATCTTGCTGTACCGTCACCTCATCTACGCCCTCTTCATAGCAAAAAGAGATCTTTCCATAATTACCAAAATAAAGTGACATGGGCCAGTCCACCTGTTCCATTTGTGCCGGCGACCGTGGTGGTGCTGTTTGTGTCCCACATGCTGTCAGACATAAAGCACAAATTGCAGAAAATATCATAAAAAATCCCACACGCCAAAAATCTTTGTGCCAAAACAAGCGTACGGACTTTTGTTTACCATGGTTTGTATTCATTTTATATACTCCAAATCATTTCAAACATCAGATAAATTGATATCTTACATGTTTCATTATATAACACACCAAACAGCAGGTCAAGAATTGAAGAAACATAATCCAAAAATTTATTGTGAAATTTGTTTTGATTTGTGCCATACTATGATTGGGCGCACGTTTTTTACGCGCTCATGTTCTCCAATAACACAACTTTGCAAAGCACCACATCTTCCAAAACAATATGGTAGCAAAACGTATATAATAATAGGAAGGAAATTGTCAAAATGGAACAGCAAAACACAACATGTCAAGCAAAATCCACACAGCAAAACCAAACATGTGCACAAACCATGTCCGGTAAGCAAAATCAAGCAACGGAAGAAAAGTTGCTGAACAACATTTACCAAAATGTCAAAATGGGTGTCGACGCCATCAACACACTCTTACCCAAGGTAGAAGATCAAGCCATGCGTCAAGATCTGACAACGCAATTGTTGGGATATGAAGAATTTTCCACCCAGGCAACCAAGTTATTACTCGAGCAGGGAAAAACGCCGAAAGAAATTTCTGCTTTTCAAAAAATCCCGGCGGAAGCTGGTATTCACATGAACACATTGCGCGACCGCTCCAATAGTAATATTGCCGAAATGATGATCAACGGATCTATCATGGGTATCATCGACACCACACGAACGCTCAATCAGTGCCGCGAAACCTGCCCCAGGCAACTCACACAATTGGCACATGATATCATTGATTTTGAAGACAACAACGTGACGCGCATGCGTGCCTATCTGTAACAACAAAAAACAACAAGCATGGATAAACATCCATGCTTGTTGTTTTTTTGTCATGATTCCACATCAGTTGATGGCACTTCTCGCAAAACAGCATGTACCACCACACGTTTTTCTTCTTGTGCAAGGCTGGTGCAAGTGGATAAGGTGACCACACGATCTGTCGTCTGTGGTGTTACTTCGGTATTTATAATCGAACGTGCCGTAATATCTTTGAGCCATACGGCATATTGTGCATCATCCGAAAAATACAGTTCCCATGCATTTTGATCAACCGTTGCCACATAGGCGGAAAAAATCACAAGTTCATATTGTTTTTCCAACGTTGCCAGCTGTATGACCGGATGTGTATCAAAATAGGACTGCTCTTGATATCTTGCCACAGAGCGGAACATGGAATCATTGTGCATATAATGTCCGTACAATATGGTATGTTTGTCAGAAAACGTCGCGTCACAACGATAATCCATAAAGATAGATCCCGCACTGTTGATCGTCCCGTCCACCATATGGGTCAAATAATATTCGTTGTCGGATCCTTGCACCACAGGATAATTCAATGTACTGTCCGGCAGATACACCCATGCCACAACATCCGGGTACTGTTGTACCAATGTCGCGAAATCTACAAAAATAAAATCGTTCGTTTCTGTCAGCTCATTTGTTTGTCCTTCCGTCTGACCGGACGATGTCGTTTGTGGCAATTCCACATACGATGTCAAGGCTTCATACGTTTTTTCGCCTTTTCGATACTCCAACCAAATCCGAAGGACCTGATATAGGGAAAACAAAAAAATGCAGGCAAGGATGATTATCAGTAACCGAAATACCCATCGCTTCTTTCCTTTCGCCATACGTTCTCCTCTTTCTTGATCAGCATATTGAATACATGTTGATTATATCATGTTCTATCCTTTTTTGCAAGAGATGCTTGCCTTTCCTGATTCGACAAAACAAGCTGAAAAATCTTGACAAGGTCTAAAAAAAGCAATATAATATAATAAATAGCATAGAAAAAACATCTGTTTTACAAACTGCGCATTGCTTCTGTTATAAAAAACAAGTACTTTTCGGTACTTGTCCATCGATGCGCGGTATGTTACAAAGGAGACAAAGTCATGGAAAATAACAGATTTGAATTAAACAAAAACTTAGCGCAAATGCTGAAAGGCGGTGTCATTATGGATGTCACCACCCCGGAGCAAGCAAAAATTGCTGAGGCAGCAGGCGCATGCGCTGTCATGGCATTGGAACGCATTCCTGCCGATATTCGTGCTGCCGGCGGTGTCTCCCGTATGAGCGATCCGAAGATGATCAAGGGCATTCAAAACGCCGTCTCCATTCCCGTCATGGCAAAATGTCGGATCGGTCATTTTGCAGAGGCGCAAATTTTGCAAGCCATTGAAATCGATTACATCGATGAAAGTGAAGTACTCTCCCCTGCCGACGATAAGTACCACATCGACAAAACAAAATTTGACGTTCCTTTCGTTTGCGGTGCAAAAGATCTGGGCGAGGCGCTGCGTCGCATCAATGAAGGAGCCGCAATGATTCGTACCAAAGGTGAACCGGGAACAGGTGATGTGGTTCAAGCCGTGCGCCATATGCGTATGATGCAGTCTGAGATTCGCCGAATTGCCGGCATGGCGGAAGATGAATTATACGATGTGGCAAAAGAACTGCAGGTGCCTTATGATCTGGTATTATATGTGCATGAAAACAAAAAACTGCCGGTTGTCAATTTTGCAGCAGGCGGTGTTGCAACACCGGCGGATGCCGCTCTGATGATGCAACTCGGTGCCGAAGGCGTATTTGTGGGATCCGGCATTTTCAAATCAGGCAATCCCGAAAAACGCGCAGCTGCAATTGTCAAGGCGGTAACCAACTTTACCGATGCCAAAATGTTGGCCGAGCTTTCCGAAGATCTGGGTGAAGCCATGGTCGGTATCAATGAACAAGAAATTCAACTTTTGATGGCAGAAAGAGGGAAATAAACCATGCAAATCGCCGTACTTGCCTTGCAGGGGGCGTTTATCGAACATGAGCAAATGCTCAAACGCCTCGGGGTCTCTTCGTTTGAAATCCGTCAAAAAAAAGATCTACAGCGGCCGTTTGACGGACTGATTATCCCCGGCGGCGAAAGTACCGTGCAGGGTAAACTGATGCGGGATTTGGGACTGTTCGATCCAATACGTGAATTGATTTTACAGGGATTGCCCGTGTATGGAACTTGTGCCGGGCTGTTGCTTTTGGCAAAACATATTGAAAACGATACACGTACACACTTGGCGACCATGGATATTACCGCGGTCAGAAACGCCTATGGACGTCAGCTTGGCAGCTTTTTCACAAAACAGCCCTGTAAAGGTATGGGCACCATCCCCATGACTTTTATCCGCGCCCCGTATATCTCTTCTGTACAGGCGAATACGCAAATATTGGCACAGATTGGTGACCAAATTGTCGCAGCGCAACAAGGAAATCAGTTGGTTACGGCATTTCATCCGGAATTGAACGAAGATCCTTCCGTCCATCGTTATTTTATTGATCTGGTTGCTTCTGCCGGTGCTATCCATCCATAAAGCTAAAATCAAAAAAAGATTTTCAAACTTTTTTATCCAAATCGTAAAAGCCTTATCAAGTTTATTCTCTTGATAAGGCTTTTTTGATTGAATCGATACAAAAAAATAAAGTCTGGTATGTAACAATCATCGAAACGATCAACAGCAAAGTACGTATGAAGCGCAAAAATCTATCGTAAACAAGATCTCTGTCTTTATTTATAAGTATTTCTGCATATAGATCTCACTCAGATAAGTACCGTCTTTTAGCTTAAACGCATTGGGTCTTTCAGAAACGACACGAAAACCGAACTTTTCATACAAATGCTTTGCACGCTTGTTACCTCCAATAAACTCAAGCTCCATGATCTCAGTTCCACGGTTTTGTGCTGCAGCGACAAGTTCCTCGAACATGGCAGAACCGATACCAATGCCCCAACAATCCTTAAGAATCGCAATGGCAATGGTTGCTCGATGGGACGTCTTTATGCCGCTTCTAAAACTGATCTCGCAGTTGCCTGCAACCGCATCATCAACATAGCAGGTTATCGCTAATGTATCGGGTGATGAACGAAGGCGGTTTACCCAACCTTCCTCTTGCTCCACGCTGCTATTCCATTCTTCAGGATAACGCAAAAGATAATCTGTCTCTTTGCAAGCCTTTGTTATGTAATTCAGCATTTTTCCGCATCCTCAACACAAGGACTTTTTAAGATGGCCATCCTACCGTCTTTTAATGTTATTTTTTTCTTCAAATATCATTGTAATACTCCTTTCCGTTAATTACTCCTCAATTGCAAAGTGAGCCTTGATCATCTTTGCGACTTCATTCGGAGACAGATTTGTGTTGTCAATTTTCAAATAGTTGTCAAACGGCAGTTCTTCACCTTCGTAGGAATTAAGACGGTATTTCTTACTCGTTGCCCTCATTTCGGCTTCGCTCCAATCAAGATCGCGTTTTGATTCCTTGTGAAGCAGACGATTCTCGCTCTTGTTTCTTACCAAGCGAACATTGAAATCGGCACAAAGTTCAATCACACAGCATTTTGCTCCGTTTGACTCAAACAATTCAATGAGCCCCGTCAGATAATCCAATTCTTCCTGCTGATCAAATGCACACATATATGTAAATATCAGTCCATGGAGGTCTCTTGTTGCAAACAATTCAAAAACTTTCTGACGAATTGCGTGTATTAGAGATTTGAATTCATCCTTTTCATTAGGTGCAAAAAGCTTTCGTGCCAACTCGATAGACATATGATTATGAAACAGTCGCAGTCCGGTGATTTTAGCAAGTTCCTGCCCAACCGTCATTTTCCCAACAGCGTGGGGACCCAGTATTATAACTAATGTTTTCTTGTATTTTTTCATTGTTCTATTCCTTTCTAAAAATATCTAACATGTGCGCCGTTGCGCCAACCATATCTTTACGCTCACAGTTAAGCGTGTACGCTGCGTACAGGTCAAGAGTTTTTTCGTATTTCTTCTAAAAATGGGCAATCCCGATTAAGGACTGCCCATTTATTCCGTTCATTATGCGATTTTTTTGGCTCTGCACACTTTCCTGCACCAAATGATGTAAATTTGATGTAAAAGTGTACTTTTGAGGCTTTTGCGACTATGAAGTACATCCTGTTTTGACGGTCGAAACGGTACATCTTAATAAAGCTTTGCACCTGCCGGAATATGATTGTCCACCATGAGCAAGTGCAATTTTTCTTCTCCCTCTTCGGTGTGAATGGCAGAAAGCAACATGCCACAAGAATCGATGCCCATCATCGCTCTCGGCGGAAGATTCACAATGGCGATCAATGTCTTGCCAACCAGTTCTTCCGGCTCGTAATAAGCGTGAATCCCACTTAAAATCGTCCTGTTTTCGCCTGTGCCGTCGTCCAACGTGAATTTCAAAAGTTTTTTGGACTTGGGTACTGCTTCACAGGCAAGCACCTTGACGGCTCTGAAATCAGACTTAGAGAAAGTCTCAAAATCCACGAAATCCTTGAACAAAGGCTCGATTTCCACTTTGGAAAAGTCGATCTTTTCAGGCTCTGCCTTTACATCATTTGAGACGGTTTCAGGAGTATTATTTACTACATCATTTCCCGCATTACCATCTTTCAAGGGTTTCATTGTGGGGATTCGGACAGAAACCCGGAATTATCGGGAATTATCAAGCATTTACGGGCATTTTACAAGAATAAAACCACACAAACAAGGTCGTATCGAGAATTATCAAGAATTCTGTAATGAGTATGTTGGTGTAACTTTTGGTGTAAGGTGTAGCGGGAGTAATCACGCCACGCTCTTTGATACTTTCCACAAGCTGAAACATAT
>ERZ779861.1072-NODE-1072-length-32862-cov-5.194928_pt1 | contig 32862 bp, 24 predicted proteins | sample MGYA00511558_ERZ779861 | MGnify/ENA primary metagenome ERZ779861 (study PRJEB29588, sample SAMEA2163432) | human gut metagenome | biome: human gut; feature: human-associated habitat; material: faeces | place: Denmark | collected 2008/2010 ...
GCGGATGCGGCAGATCGGACAGGTGCAGGTGCCGCAGTCGGCCTTCCTCGCCGTGCTGAAAATGGACTAACCGGCGTCTCCGGCCGCTGCGGCCGGCGCGATACCATAACACGCCCTCTCTATGAAAAAGACCATCATCGATCTCTTCGAGGATTCCGTCGGGAAATACGGCGGGAAAACATTTCTGCTCGAAAAACGCCACCACAGGTTCGAGCCGACGACCTATGCCGAAACCCGCGAACTGGCACTCGAAGTGGGTGCGGGACTGGCCGCCTCGGGCATCCGCCCGGGCGACAAGGTGGCCATTCTGGCCGAGGGCAGCAACGCATGGATCATCTCCGAACTGGGCCTTTTCTACGCCGGAGCCGTCAGCGTCCCCCTCTCGGTCAAGCTCGAAGAGTCGAACGACCTGCTCTTCCGGCTGCGGCACGCCGAAGTCAAGGCGCTCTTCGTCTCCAAACACCAGCTGCCCAAGATCCGCCGCATCCGCGCCGAACTGCCGCAGATCGAGCTCGTCGTCGTGTTCGGCCACATTGCGCTGGAAGCGGGGGAGACGGCCTACGGAACGCTCCGAAAACTCGGCCGCGACTACCTCGCAAAACACCGCGAGGAGTTCCTGAAAATCGGGCAGGCGATCCGCAACGACGACTACGCCACGATCACCTACACCTCCGGCACGACGGCCGATCCCAAAGGCGTGATCCTCACGCACCGCAACTATACGGCCAACGTCGAGCAGTCGCTCACGCGCATCGACATCCCGCCGTACTACCGCACGCTCATCATCCTGCCGCTCGACCATTGTTTCGCCCATGTCGTGGGATTCTACATCATGATCGCCTGCGGCGCCACGGTGGCCACCGTGCAGATCGGCCGCACGCCGATGGAGACGCTCAAAAACATACCGGTCAACATCCGCGAAGTCCGGCCGCACTTCCTGCTGTCGGTTCCGGCGCTGGCCAAGAATTTCCGCAAAAGCATCGAATCGTCGATCCGCGCCAAAGGCCGCATGACCGAAGGGCTGTTCCGGCTGGCGTTGAAGACGGCATACGCCTACAACGGCGACGGTTACCGCCGCGGACGCGGCTGGCGATGCGTCCTGCGCCCCGTCGTAGCACTGTTCGACGTCACGCTCTTCCGCAAGGTGCGCAAAGCCTTCGGCGGAGAACTGCGTTTCTTCGTCGGCGGGGGAGCGCTGCTCGATGCGGAATTGCAACGTTTCTTCTACGCCGTCGGGATGCCGATGTTCCAGGGCTACGGTCTCTCGGAAGCGACACCCGTCATCTCGACCAACTCGCCCCGGCCCCGCAAATGCCGCTTCGGCTCGTCGGCACGCTGGTGCAGCCGCTCGACTGCCGCATCCTCGACGAAGAGGGTCGCGAAGTTCCTCACGGTCAGAGAGGCCAAATCGTCGTCCGCGGCGAGAATGTCATGGCCGGTTATTGGAAAAACCCCGAAGCGACGGCCGACACCGTGCGCGACGGCTGGCTCCATACGGGCGACATGGGCTACCTGACCGACGACGGATTCCTCTATGTGCTGGGACGTTTCAAAAGCCTGCTGATCGCCTCCGACGGCGAAAAATACAGCCCCGAAGGCATGGAGGAGGCGATCGCCGACGCATCGCGGCTGATCGACCAGATCATCGTCCACAACAACCAGAATCCCTACACGGTCGCCATCGTCGTTCCCAACCGCGACGAACTGCGGCGGCGTTATCAAACCTGCGGGAACGATCTCGTCGCATTGGCGCGGGAGGTCGCAGGCGAGATCGACGCTTTCCGTGCGGGTGGAGTCCATGCCGGCGAATTCCCCGACCGCTGGCTGCCGTCGGCCGTCGCCATCGTCGACGAAGCGTTTACCGAGCAGAACGGACTGGTCAACAGCACGATGAAGGTCGTTCGCAGCAGGGTAGAGGAGCACTTCCGCGACCGGCTGGATGCGCTTTACACTCCCGAAGGAAAACGTCCCGACAGCGCACAGAACCTCGCTTCGCTGAAAAAACTGGTGGAATAAAGCCTCCCTTACCGAAATACGGGGACGGATCGTTGCGGTTCGTCCCCGTTCGGTTTACCGGCGAAGCCTGCCGCACACGATCCGGCGGCGCGACCGCTCCCAGAACAGGAACAGCCGTCCGGCAAAAATTTTACGGCATCGGACCGTCCCGTCGCAACAGCCGGTCTTCTCACGCCCCGTCCCGACAGACCGCGACATCGTACAAAAATTATGTGTCGAGAGACGGATTCTACCCGCAGGAACGGTACAACAAGATAACACCATACGATCGATTCCGATTTTTTTTCGGGCGACGCCCCATAAAAATGCGAAACCAGTTGGAGATTCGCCGTTTTTTTATTACTTTTGTCCTGCTTTCGGAGTTTTTCCATCGAAAAGCGACATGCAATGCGGGAGTAGCTCAGGGGTAGAGCATCAGCTTCCCAAGCTGAGGGTCGCGGGTTCGAATCCCGTTTCCCGCTCAGGGCTTCTTTGAAGGAAGAAGTAAATCGAGTAAAAACCTTATGTATCAGCGATATGTAAGGTTTTTCATTTTTTAGGCGATGTATTCGAGCGCATAAAAAAGCAGGTTGCCCGGACCTAAATCGTGACCTGTTTCGCTCGAACCGAAAAGAGGTCACGATTTACGACCGATGCGTTGAATCACATCGTTTTGCGTCCAATAATCTCTATGCTGCATACGTTTAACCGATCCAACCCAAGCAGCATTATGAAACGCACGACATTCAGCGTGGTCTTCTTCTGCAAGAAGACGAAACTCACGAAGAAGGGCAAAGCACCGATCTATGCCCGAATCACGACCTCCGGCCAAATTTCCGAAATCCACACGCAGTGTCAGGCCGTACCGGGACATCGGAACCAGCGTTTGGAACGCGGTCTCCACGCAGTTACCGCAAGGTATTCGCCCGAAAAACACGATCACCGAGCAGATCGAGAATCTGAAAGGGCAGCAAGAAACGCTGCCGGTAGATGTTAGATATTACAGCTTTGCAGGCGCAGTGGAAGGCCGTGCGGACGGACTATGACGCCATCGACGAACAATGACGAAAGAAGAAAGGAGCCGGCGAAAGCCGAGGAACCTGCGCAGCCCCGCCGCGGGATCGAAGCCGGCAAACTCAAAGGTATGGACGTAGATGCCACGGCCGAAGCCGTCGAGCGAATCGGAACGTTGTTCCACGATACGAACCCTCGCAATACGAAAAGCAGATCACAGACTCGCAGGGGATAATTGCCGACAAGTACCAGTGAATCGGAAAACTGCAACAAGAGATTAAACGATGCACACCGGATATGAGAAAGAGGTCGCCAACCTTAAACAGGAGGCACAACAGCTATTGAAAACATCCGTCCGCATCGATAACCTGTTCCCGCACGAAAGGGACTGTCGAAATGGGAAAGCTATTGCAAGACCATCGGGCCGAGCGGGAGCAAGTTCACAGCAAACGCAACAGACGCCCCGTGGTTCGAACAGCAACGAAAGGAATTTGACCAGAAAATCGGAACCGACATCGAACGAAAGGAGGAAAGGCCGGAAATGGAGATTTCACCACAAAGCGGGTCGGAACGAAAAGGCTGTCCCGCTTTCATTTTTCACTCAAACAAATGGCCCCAAATTGAAATAACATTGTTCAGAATCAATATTGATTTTCAGAATTTTTTTACCGAAATTTGCTTTCGCAACAGCTCGAAAAAAAAGAAGACGGCAATTGCATTTTCCGGATATGTTTTCTACATTTGCATTGACATATTGGAACCACGGAAAGTGTAAGTTTATTCTTGACTGGACGAACGTAGGAAATTCATCAGTGAAAAGAATAGGCGAATATCTTCTTACGTCGTATCCTTCGGGGTATAGGCGTGGGGCTGTTGCTTATTTTTTCACGAAGGTAATCCTACGACCTGTCCAGTTGAAATAAGTTTTCGGCACCACGCTTTTCTTTTTGTTAAAGCCGCCGAGGTGCGGACGGCATTTTTCGAAACTTATGAAAAAATTGATTTTGTTGGCGTGCATCATTCTGTGCGCCGGGAGTGCGTCGGCACGGCGAGTGGGCGTCTACTGCTTCTTTGCCGACGGAGCGAATGCCGTCTATGAAGACGAGAATCTCAAAGTCATGATCGGAATCGACGGCGGACACCCCTGTTGGATAGTGGCAAACAAATCGGACCGAACGCTCTACATCGACAAAGGAAATTCATTTTCTTACAAAAACAATACGCCGACTTGCCTTTTCACCAATGCATCCTACACGAGCGGTAAGGAGAAAAACTCGGGCGTCGGAATCAATCTGGGAAGTGTCGCCAATGCTGTCGGAATCGGAGGGATTGCCGGAACACTCATGAACGGCATGAACGTCGGCGGAGGACGTACTACACAAAATTCGACGACGATTCAAGAACAGCGTGTGTTAGCACTCGCCCCTAAGGCGGTCTACAAACTTTGCGATTGGACAATCGATGCTTCCGACTTCGCCCAGATAGGCTTCCGCCCCCGTAAAATCGGCCGGACATGGCATTTCGAGAATACGAACACGCCCTATTCGGTACGAGGCGTATTGCGTTATTCTCAAACGGAAGATTTCGCGGAAACACAGGATATAACAGTGTCGAACTATGTTAACGACATTGTGCTGGACAAACGCCAAAGCCTCCGCAAATTCAAAAAGGCCCGAGTCGTCAATAATCCTATTTATGCAAATCGTAGTTTTTGCGTTTTCCTTGAAGGGCAAAATTACGCTGCAACCGCATACCTCGTCGGAGGCTGCCTCGCTGTTGGAGTCATTGCAGGAGCAGTAGCAGCGTCCGCCTAATTCGAAGGTAGAGAGAGGTAGTTTAAGTCAACATATAAAACTCTTTATCTTCCCGATTACCTCCTGTGACAAAAATATAATACGGAAACCTCCAAAAACAGATCGGTTCAAAACAGATTAAAATTATTTCCATCCATAAAAACAAATTCTTATTCTTATAACCCGTCGACGGAATCGAATCAGCGTATTTAGTTCCGTCGGCGGGTTATGGAATAATATCCGGCGAACGAATATTCCTGTTATCGTGATTAGTTATCCAGAGCGGTAAAGCACGGCGCGAATAACGGAAAGATGAACCGTCGCCAAATCATATAATCAGCAAGTAATATCCGTCAAACGGCTGTTTCTTTGAAACAGCCGTCGACTGAGCAAGAGGAGGGGGGACGGCTGATAATTCTTCGAAAATCAAGATTCGGGAAACAGCCGGACAAGAAAACGCAAAAAAGCAGAGTTTACGACTGCGTTTCCATATCGTCACCTGTCCGATTTTACGAACGTATTCATACTATACGGACATTTATTTGCGCCCTATTCCACCGCGATAGGTTAAGATATTTACAGACCGCCACCCTGAATTTCAGGGTCGTCGGACGCACCGCCCCTTCCAAATCCGAAAAACACCGAGACCAGCTTCCGTCCCCAACCGCTATCGCGTATCAGCTACGATGCCCAGTCCCTGCGTCTCGCACCATAGCCACGCCTTCGTGTCGGCCGTCTTCACCACCTCGAATTCGGCACTGCCGGCTTTCAGAGCGAACCCCGTACCCTCGTAGCGTGCGACTATCGTCACGCCGCTCTGTGGACGGGAAGAGAAGGTGCACGCCAGCACGCTGCTCTGCTCCGTATTCTGGATGCGGAGCGTCGTTCCCTCGCTGTCACGCACCAGCTGATCCTCTGTGCGGCAGAATACCCGCACGGGCACACCGTCGCTGTAAAGTCCGTATTCGGTCGCCGCAGCGAGAAATGCCTCGCACTCGGGTGAACCGTTTTCCACGGTCTCACCGCCCTTCTCGCAGGCGGTCATCACTGCGGCGACCGCTAAAACAGCCGCAATTTCCATGCGGAACGCTATATTTCCCATCACTTATTCTACTTTGATATACTTCGTTATAATCTCCGTGCGACCGCCGTCGGTCACACGTAACTCGACTTCATGTTCGCCGGCCGCAAGCCGCACGACGCTCTCAGTAGTCGCCTCGCCGTCGACCGCCCAGCTCAACTGCGCCTCGTCGGAGACGTTGATCGCTTTCAGCAATACAGGCGCTCCGACGGCATACTCCGACTGCAAAGCCATGCCTGCATAACGGCCGCTCTGTGCCGCCGTCGTGAAATAGGCGACCCGATAGCTCCGCTCCACCTGGCCGGAAAGCTCGGCGATCCGTACGACATAGTCCTTTTGCCGTTCCAAATCATCGATATCGAACTGCGACTCGGCGACCGTCTCCGTACCGATATAGAAAGCCGAATCCATCGGCCGCCACTGCACGCGCCACGCTTCGGCTTCCGAAGCACTCCACGTCACGAAGGCAGAACGCTCGAATGGCTGCACGGCAACCTCGAACGTCCCGTCGCCCCGATCGAACTCGTCGGATCGGAGCAGCGGTACTTCGAGCAGCGTCATGCCCTCCGTTACCGTCACCGGCACGGCCTGCTCCGGATACCCCTCGCATGTGAGCAGCAGCGAATAGTCGCCTGCCGTCACTTCGTCCACCTCACTGGTGAAGCAGCCGTCGTCGCCGCTGACGAAAGCCGCGACTCGCTCGCCGTCGGCGTCGGACATCTCGATCGTCGCACCGGCCACTACCTCGCCTTTCCCGTTACATACACGACCGCGCAGCATCCGTCCGTCGACCACCTCTATATCGAACGCCGCAGCCGCACCAGTCGACCCGGCAACGGCACGTACGGTTGTCATACCCGCCCGCAGGCAATGCACGACACCCTCGCCGTCGACCGAAGCGACCGTTTCGTCGGAACTGCTCCACGCCAGCTCCCCGACGGCACCGGAGGGCATCACGATAGCGCGCAGGAGAATCGTGTCGCCCGCAACTGCCCGCTCGCGCCCCTCGATACGAACGTCCTCGATACTTCCTTCGGCCATACGCACCGAGAAACGGATGACGCCCTCCGGGGATTCCGAGATGTCGTACAGTTCGGCCGCCGGCGAGGCACCCGACCAGCTCTGCGCTGCCGGCCGGCTGGCGGCCGAGAACTCCGTGTTTCCGGTCTCGCCGGGATAGGGCATGAACGCCTCATAGCCGTCACCCGAATCGGGACGCGCCGTCACGAGGCGGAAACAGGGATGGCCGGCCACGTCATTAGGCATATTGTAAGTCCAACGGTCGCGGGCCGAGTATCCTTCGACGATCCGCTGCGAACGGTCGACGTGGTAAATCAACATGCCGTGTCCTTTGAGCGCTCTGTCCCATCCCGTCTGCTGACGGTTTTCGAGCAGGAAAAATTCACCTTCGGTATCGGTCGCAATCAGGTAGGCCTCGTTTTGCTGAATGGGATTGAGTTCGTAGTCGCCCGAACGGGTGAGCGTCGTCGGGGTCAGCCATCCCGCCATCATGCGCTCCATCGCCGTGAGCGACGGCGGCGTGCGGCCTCCGTCGTTCCGACTGCCCTGACACATGAGCGACCAGTTGAAGACGCCGACTCCCGTACCGAAATCGCTACCGTTCGTATCGTAGAAATCGGGCCAGCCGAGCACATGACCGAACTCGTGGCAGAAGGTTCCGATGCCGGCCATGCGGCTGTCGAAATCGGGCGAGCCGCTCAGCTCCGACGTACAGGCGTAGACGCACAGCTCCTTGCCGCCGAGCATCTCGCCCGGATAGGATATTTCACCCCGATGCGGCCATACGGTATTCATACCGCCGCCGTCGGATTCGTTGTGACCGGCATAGTAGACGAAGACGTTGTCGATTTTACCGTCATTGTCGAAATCGTACTGAGAGAAGTCGACGCCGGCACGCTCCGCCTTGCGGCAGGCCTCGATAATCATTCGTTCGGCATTCTCGTCGCGATAATCAGTATTGGCGCCGTAATAAGCGACGGGATGGTCGAGCGTCACAGGACCCACCACGTCGAAGGTCGGGCGGAACCGTCCTCCCGAGTTATCGAGGTAGTAGTCACGCGCACTGCCGAGCGCTCCGTTGTCAGAATACCCCTCCTCATTGAGCATCCGTTCGAAAGCACGCTGCGGATCGGGCACCGTGAAACCAACGTCACTGAACGCCGCCAGAATCACCACCGAACGGATTTCGCCCGTCGTAGGGAATCCCGTTTCCAGTCCGGCGCGCATCTCGCTGCGCAGCCTATGCGCGCGAGCGCGCAACGCCGTCGCCACCACGCCCGGGCGCAACGTCTCCAACAGCCGGTGTTCGTCGGCTGTGCGGCGGCCGCGCTCAGACACGCGGACATTGCTGCGCACGGGACGGCCGTCACGCTCGACCAGATAATAGTAGAAACCATCGGGACCTTGATCGACGGAATAACCATCGGAGGTGACAGCATAGTGGAAAAACTCGTCGCCGCAAATTCGCAGCGACAGCGTCGTGCCGTCCGCCTGCCGCACACGGGCAAGCCTGCCGGTATCCGCCGCCCGTAGCGATGTCGGCACGCATATCATTGCGACGGCCAGCACGCATGTCGCAAACCGTACAATCGTTTCGTTCGCTCGATTCATAAATGACAATACATGATAGCAGCACGAGGAGTGCCGCATCGGTTTGAGTAGCTAATGTACGAAAAAAATTTGAAACGAACGTTTTTTATGATTTTTTATTATATTTGTGCGAAACGCATACCGACGCGACACCTCTGCCGGCGGTCGTCCCCAATGCCTGCGGAGAGTATGCGTTCCGTGTCCCTTGACAATATCTTCATATATTATATGTTATGAACAAACTGTACCCAAATCACCGGAGAACGTGGCGCCGCACGGTGACCCGTCTCTCCCTGAACGGCCTTGTTTCGCTATCGGCCGTTACAGGTCTGTTTATCGCCCCGTCATGTTCGACGACCGAACCGGAGGGGGGGGGGTGTTGAAACGAACCTGCGCATCACACTGGCGCCGAGCATTACGACGCGCGTCACCGGAACGGCCTTCGACGAGGAGGACGCTATCGGCCTGAGCGTCGTGCCGTGGAGCGATGGCCGCGAACAACCTCTTTCAAGTTCACGCTGGGAAGACAACGTGAAGTTCGTCTACCGCGACGGACAATTCGTTTCATCGGCAACTGCCTACTTCCCCGATGCCACGACGGCCAATACTTTCTATGCCTACTATCCCTATAATCAGACCGGATTCCGGTCCAATACCTCGTCGCTCGCCGTCGCTGTCGCGACCGACCAAAGCGACGCCGCGAGCCGCACGGCTTCGGACTGGATGGTCGCTGTCACGCGCAACGTGAAGCCGGACGGGCAGGCTGTTCCCGTCGCATTCCGTCATATCCTGAGCCTCATGCAGATCCGTATGACGGCAGGCGACGGCGTCACTGCCGACGAGCTGCTCGAAGCCGAGGTGCTCCTCAAAGATTTTTGCAGTACGGCACTCTACGATGTCGATGCCGAGACATTCGGCGAGCCGGCCGACGTGACCGACATTCGTCCCTACGGCACGACGCGAATCGAGGGCGACTACGTCACCGGCCTTTCGGCCGTCGTAGTCCCGCAGACACGCGAAGCGGGCGAGACGGTCATCTATTTTACGTTCAAAGGCAAGACAATGGCCTACAAACCCAGTTCGGAATTCACCTTCGAGCCGGGCAAGAGCCATCTCTTCACCGCTACAATCGGCATGACGCCGCAGGGCCCGACGCTCGCCGTCAGCGCCCAAATCGACGATTGGCAGGAGGGCGGCGTCATTACGGGCGATGCCTCCAAACCCGAGTTGCCCTCTGTCAGCGACTACGATGGCAACACCTATCCCGTCATCGAAATCAACGGCGTGAAGTGGCTCGCCGCCAACCTCCGCACCACGCACTACAACGACGGCACGGAGATACCGGTCGTCGACGGCGGCACGGACGCATGGGACGCACTGACCGCGCCCGCCGCCTGCATCACGGAGAATAACGCGGACTATCGTGAAAAATACGGTCTGCTCTACAACTATTATGCGGTCGAGAAGGGCGACCTCTGCCCGAAAGGCTGGAAAGTTCCCTCCAAAGAGGAGCTGGGGCTGCTGCCGTTCAACGACGAGAAAGGTGCCTATTCGCTGATGGCGCCCGACGAGAATTGGAGCAGCGGTTACAATCCGACCAATACGACAGGCTTTTCCGCATTGCCGGCCGGCATGTCCGTCGGCAACGGCTGGATGACGGGCGACGCCTACTTCTGGAGCTCGACCTGCGACGATACGCAGACCTTTCCTGCATCCTATCTCTATCTGGCGATGTATTCTGGTATAGACACGCATTACAAATACGCAGGCATGTCCATCCGTTGCATCGAAGACGAAGATGTTCCGGAACCCGAGCCGGAACCCGAACCGACAGAGACGGTCAAGGACATCGACGGCAATGAATATCCCGTCGTGAAAATCGGCGACTTCTACTGGATGGCATCCAACCTCAAAACACAGCATCTGAACGACGGCACGCCGATTCCCGTCATCGAAGGCGGCTGCTCCGCATGGGACGGACAGACCGAGCCTGCCGCATGTATCTTTATGAACAAGAGCGAAAATGAGGAAAAATACGGTCTGCTCTACAACTTCTATACTGTTGCGACTGGGAAACTCTGTCCCGAAGGCTGGACAGTGCCCGACTGGGAGCAGACGGACGCTTTGCCTTACGGTTCTATTGCTCAGAATGTCGCCCTGATGGCACCCGACGATAACTGGACGGCACTCGCCTCCGACCCGACCAATACGACAGGGTTCAGCGCACTGCCGGGCGGCAACTCGTCGTGGGCCTTCTGGGAAAGAGGCAGCGCCTATTTCTGGACATCCTACACAAGCGACAGCGGGCCGGCCAGTTTCACGCTCGGCGGAACGACCATGATTTCTCAGTCGTATTACGAAAGCGCCGGCTTGTCTGTCCGCTGCATAAAAAAGGCCGAACCCGAACCAGGGCCCGAACCCGCAGCGACGGTCAAGGACATCGACGGCAACGAATATCCCGTCGTGGAGATCGGCGGCCTAACGTGGATGGCTGCAAACCTCAAAACACTGCATCTGAACGACGGCACCGAAATTCCTATCGGCAAGGGACAGGAGGCATCGTGGGATACCTTTACGACTCCTACTGCCTGCGACTTCATGGACAAGACCGAGAACCGAGCCACTTACGGTCTGCTCTATAATTTCTACACCGTCGACACAGGCAAAATCTGCCCCGAAGGATGGACGGTACCCGACTGGGACCAGATGCAGTCGCTGCTCGACGCCGTACCCAAAGCGGCAGATCTTATGGCGCCCGACAGCCGGTGGAACCACTACAATCCTACCAACGCTTCCGGATTCGGCGCCCTGCCCGGCGGCATCCAATCCTATTATTATTGGCTGACATCCGATGCCGGCATCTGGACATCCTATAAAGGAGACGATAGCCCCGGATACCTCTATCTGTCCAACATGCCCTACATTGCGCAATCCTACCTCTACTCGGGCATGTATGTCCGCTGCATAAAATCAACGAATACAAGCGATTTATGAAACGATACAGCTATCATTTGCGACTACTCGCCCTCGCATGGGCGGGAGTCCTGCTCGTCGGCGCCACAGCATGTGGCGGCGGCGACGATCCGAACGAAACGCCGGAGCCGCCCGCCACGCAGCCTGTACTCATCGACGGCAAGTTCTCCTCATGGAACAGTACGTCGGCCGACGGCATCTTCGACGACGGTGCAGCCATCGGTCTCTTCGCCGTCGAGGGCGCATTCACGGCCGATGCACCGCGCTACATCAACAATGCGCGTCTCACGTTGAAGGAGGGCCTGTTCCGAAGCGCAGCCTCACTCATGCTCAAACCTTCGGCCGGTACGCTGGCAGCCTATACCCCTCATGCCGACCGGATGCCCCTCGCCGGCACGACGGCGACCGTCACGGCTGCGGCCGACCAATCGGCCGCAGCAGACTTCGCCGCTGCCGATTTCATGGCCGCGACGGCACTCGTTCCAGCCGACCAGCAGGGAGCCGTGCAGATGACTTTTCACCGCATGTTCTCGCGCATCGACCTTTCGTTCACGACGGCTGGTGAACCCACGCTCGATGAGTTGGCCGATGCCAAGGTCACTTTGACGTTAGACCTGTCCGCCGACGTGGACTTCGCGACGGGTAGCGTTACGGGATCGTCGAATCCACAAACAACGACACCCAATGGCACGCTGGTGCCCGACGGATCGACGATCAAGGGACTTTCGGCCATCGTCGCACCGCAGCGGATCGCAGCCGACGAAGCGGTGCTCAATCTCAAAGTCGGAACATTCGAAGCCTCCTACCCGTTGGGCAAGGAACTGACGCTCAAAGCCGGTATGCAGTACGACTTCGCCATTACGGTGGGGCAGGCCGTACCGGATATTACCGTCACGGTGGACGTCACCGAGCATGAATGGACGGAGGGTACGTCGGTCGAGGAGACTGTCGAAGTCGACGACAACATGCCCAAGTCAATCACCGACATCGAGGGCAACAGCTATCCCGTCGTGAAAATAGGCACGCAATATTGGATGGCCGCCAACCTCGCCACGACTCGGTATAACGACGGTACGCCCATCACGCGAATGGACGACGCCGAAATGTGGACGAACAACGGAACGACTCGCACGGACGCCTACTGTTACCCGAACGGCGAGTCGGCCAACGTCGAACGCTACGGTCTTATTTACAATTACTACGCGGTAGCCACCAACAAACTTTGCCCCGAAGGGTGGCATGTGCCCACCATCGATGAAATCCGCATGACCATCGAACTGTTGGGCGGTGAAGATATCGCCGGCGACAGGATGAAGAGCGACTCGGGCTGGAAATACAAGGGAGAAGAAAACCCCGCTTATCAGGGTACCAACAGCAGCGGCTTCAACGGGCTGCCTGCCGGTTCGCGCGAGGATAACGGCGCGTACTGGCAATTCGAAAGCTATGGCTATTGGTGGAGCAGTTCAGCAGTGGGGGCTTCACAGGCCAATGGGTTCTATCTCTACTACAACCGCCCGACAGTGTATGTCACCTCGCCGCAGCAGCGAACCGGCTACTCCGTCCGTTGCATCCGTTACAGAAACTAAACACCGCACGATTATGGACAAAAAACAATATAATAGCATTTGGGCAGGTTCGTTAGCCTTGCTCCTGCTTGCAGGCAGTTGCAGCAAGAGCGATGAAACGGCGGCGCCGGAGCCAGCCGACGGTCGGATTGTCGTCCGCGCCCTTGCGTCGGACAGCGGGCAGGCGCCCTCGTTCGACCGCTTCGGTCTTTACATTGTACAGAAAGCGGCCGAGGGTTCAGAGGCGCTCGCCGGCGAACGCCTCCATGCGAACGTGGAGTTCACTCGCTCGGGCGACACCTATGTCTCGACACCCGCCATTGCGTTTCCAGGAGCAAAGAAGTTGCGGTTCGACCTCTACGCCTACGCTCCCTACCGTGAAACCGCACTCGAAGCCGGTGCCGTCACGTTGCCGCTGGCGCTCGCTGCCGACCAACAGGACGACGCAGCCTACACGGCAGCCGACCTGCGCTTCTCCAAGCGGACAAACTACGCTGCCGTCACGGGCGACGTGGCGATGGAGTTCGTCCATGCGATGAGCCGTATCGACATCGTACTCAAAGCCGGTTACGGTTATACGCTCGACGACTTCGCTTCGGCAGGGGTCGTTCTGAAAGGGTTGAAGAACGAAGGTGCGTTCTCATTCGTCGACGGCGGCAGCACGACTTCCGGTGCGGCGGCCGACATCGCGCCGCACGGTACACTGACGCGGCAGGACGATTGTTTGGAGGGATTGTCGGCCATCGTCATTCCACAGAATGCCGCAGCAGGCGAACCGCTCGTCGAAATTACGGCGAACGGCGAACGCTTCGAGTATTCGCCTTCCGAAACGTTCGTCTTGCAAAGCGGTAAACGTCACACGCTGACGCTCGTGCTAAGCCGATCGTTCGAAGGCGTCACCGTACAGACCGACGTCACCGTCACCGACTGGCTGCCCGGCGGCGAGGAGTCGATGAACGGCGAGGAAATTCTGCCGCCGACGGGCACGACTGTCGAGGATGGCGACGGCAATAGTTACGGCATCATCCGCATCGGACGTCAGTATTGGATGGACGAGAACCTTCACACGACCAAATACAACGACGGCACCGCCATCGCCCATATCACCGACGGCAAGGAGTGGATGGCTGCTATCGAAGGCGCCTATTGCAGTTACGACAACGACGACGCCAACGCCGCACGTTACGGCTTGCTTTACAACCGCGCTGCCGTGAGCACGCACAAACTCTGCCCCGAAGGGTGGCACGTGCCCACCGTCGACGATTGGAACAAGCTGGGTTCCGCATTGGGCGGTACGCTCAACGACTTCGACTCCTGGGTCGGCATCGCCTCGAAACTCAAAGCGACGGCAGGCTGGCCTGCGGGCGAAAAGGCTACCGACGAGAGCGGCTTTGGCGGACTGCCCGGCGGTGCGTTCCGCGCCGACCCCAACGACACGGCGACGGCCAAGTTCTACTACGCTGAAACGAACGGCTATTGGTGGAGCGACAGCGACTTCTCAGGCGAAATGACCTATTACTACGGTCTGCGCACGCAGGGGGACAATCTCGACCAATACGTCGGTGACCGGTGCAGTGGGATGTCGGTTCGCTGCGTTCATGATTTTTAACCCTCAAACGAACACGTTATGAAAACAAGAGATATAGTGTTTTATACGACCCTCGCCGTAGCGGCGCTTGCAATGGCCGGCTGTGAAAAGTCGAACGACATGCCACAGGAGAGCGGCCCCGGACTCCCTGCGGAAATCCGCTTCGCGCCGGCCATCGTGCCCTTGACCCGTGCGACGGGCACCGCATTCGAGGAGGGCGACACCGTCGGCATCTACTGCGTCGAGTCGACCGACGATCCGGCCGCAGCCATTGTCGGCGAACGGTATATTGACAACAAACAGCTCACGATGACGGCGGGAACGCTCACCGGAACCACGCCCTGTTTCTGGCCGACGGAGTATACGGGACTCTCCGACTTCTACGCCTACTTCCCCTATAACGAAAAGGGGTTGAGCGACGACAAGCAGAGCTATGAGATTTCCGTTGCGCTCGACCAGAGCGACGACGAGGCTTTCCGCACGAGCGATCACATGCTCGCCCGTGCCCAGAATACAGCGCGCACCGAGAAGGCGATTCCGCTCGACTTCAAGCGTCTGATGTCGCTGCTCGATTTCGTGCTGCTGCCCGGCACAGGTTACGACGACGTCGACGGGATACTCGCCGCCGAGGTGCAGGTAATGAACATGGCGCAGGTGGCCAACGTCGATTTCGTGACGGGCGAAGTGTCATCGCCGGCCATCAAGGCCAACATCACGCCGCACGGATCGTTCCGCGCATCGGACGGCAAAGCCGTCGGCGTCGAAGCCATCGTCCCGCCGCAGCACATCGACGCCCGCAGCTACCTGTTCAACGTTCGTATCGGTGAGCGCAACTTCCGCTGCACGACCGACAAGGAACTGACCTTCGAAGCAGGCAGGCGCTACACCTTCACGCTGACAATCAACCGCGCCGCAGCGGGCGGCGAGGTTGCACTCTCTCCGACGATCGAGGACTGGACGCCCGGCACTGCATCGAGCGAGGAGACTGTCGAGGTCGACCCCGACCTCGATGCGAAAGTCGTCCGCGACATCGATGGCAACGAATACGCTATCGTGCGCATCGGCACGCAACAATGGACGGGTGCCAATCTGCGCACGACGCATTACAACGACGGTACTCCCATCACCCTGCTCGAAGATCAAGAAGCATGGGCGCAGTGCGAAAACAGCGAGGAAGCGGCCTACTGTCTGTACGACAACGACGCAACCAACAGCGAGCTCTACGGTATGCTCTACAACTGGCATGCGGCGAACACCGGAAAACTCTGCCCCGAGGGATGGCACATTCCGTCGGTTGAAGAGTGGAAGACACTCTCCGACTATCTGGGCAGCAACGCCGGCGCCATGCTGAAATCTACGTCGGGATGGAGCGACACATGGGGTGAATCGAAGCCCGAATATCAGGGCACCGACGACTACGGTTTCACCGCCCTACCGGGCGGCGCCCGCAAATGGAACCAGTTCGAGACTCTCGGTTCGAAAGGGACATGGTGGACGACCGACGCCGTTCCTGACTATCCATTGTCGGCTTCCTACGCCCGTCTGGATGCCTCCGACCAGATTCTTTCGACCGGCAGTTCATGGGGCAAGGAGACGGGATGTTCGATTCGCTGTCTCAAAGATTAAACGTTAAACGAAAAGAATCATGAAAAACGAACTCATCATATTTGCGGCTGCGATCGCATTGCTGGCTGGATGTTCCAAAGAGGAGGGAGCTCCGGCGGCCGAACGTCCCTGCATTCGCCTCTCGACAGGCGTCGAGGCCGCCACGCGCGCGACGGATGTCGCATTCGAAGAGGGCGACAACTTCGGCCTCATCGTCCTCAGCCGCACGAGCGAGACAGCACCGTCGCTCGACGGCGCACGTTACCTGAACAATGGTTTGTGTACGCAAACAGCGGAGGGCGTCGAAATGCCGACAGTCAAATACCCCGAGAAATCGGCCGATTTCTACGCTTACTATCCCTACCGCGAGGAGTTTACCGCGGGGAGCAGTTTCACGTTCACCGTGCAGAGCGACCAGAGCGCAGGCCGCAACTACACGAACAGCGACCTGATGAGCGCCGTACGGCAGAATGTTGCCCCGACGGCCGATGCCGTCGAACTGATCTTTTCGCACCGGCTCACGCGGCTCGACATCGAGCTGATGCCAGGCGAAGGATTCGCTGCGGCGGATGAGTTGAAGGGAGCGACAGTTACGGCCAAAAACGTCAAGAGCAGTTGTCTGTTCAACCTGAGCGACGGTTCTGTGAGCGAAGCCGGCACACCGGCAGATCTAACACCGCGAGGCAACGGCGCGAAGGTCACCGGCGAGGCAATCGAACCGATGCAACTCATCGTCGTTCCGCAGACGCTCGCCGCCGGCGAGATACTCTTCGAAATCGCGCTGGGCGACGAGACATTCTTCTATGCGCCCAACGAGGAGCTGGTGCTCGACGGCGGCAAATACTACCGCTTCGAGATTCGCCTCAACCGCACGAATGTCTCGGCTACCAGCGTCCGCATCACCTCGATGCCGCTGTAACGACTCCGCCGCAGGCAGTCGTTCGATACACGCTTCCGAAAAATATCCCGTCCCGAATGGACGGGATATTTTTATGAAACCATACGCCTTCGGGTTCTTGTTTACCGTTTCGTATTCTTCCCCCGTTCTTCGCCTAAAATCGCAGAATGACAATCCGCGACCGCATGGTCGGGCACAGGAGGCTTTTGACTATTTTCATCAACCCGAGCGAACTGCAATGACCGAATGCAAACACATCAGATTTGCGAATTCAAAATCGGCGTATTGCAGTACCTCGCTTATTTTCTCCGGCGAACGGTTCCGCTTCGGAATCGCTTTCATCCGGATTGCCGGAGAACGGACGACACGGCCGCCTTCTTGCAACGTCGATCGGCGATAGCTACATCCTCCCATGCCGATGCGAAGTATCCGGAAACTGTCCCTTCCGGCAATGAAACTCATGCAGGCAATCCGCTACTTGCGTTGCCGGCAATCTCTTGACCAATATCACATAGAGTCTCAGCAGCTCCCTGAGTTTCCGAGGAATCACGACACCGGTAAGACGGTCGGAAGGGTAGTGCAGATAGTGGCGGAAAGTGTTCTTTCCGATACCGAACAGCTCCCGAACGATGAGCGAGTAGCATCGGCTGTGGCACCGGCAGGCGTCGCCGGGTTCGTAAAACAACGAATCGACATACCGAACGACGGCGATGCGGTAGAGACAATGTTTGTCCGTGAAGACTGCGCTCCCATGTCGGAGCGTCTTTTGTTTTGAGTTTTTCATGATGGCATATTGTTTGAAATGTTCGTTTCAACAATATGCGCGGTCTTGGCTCGCCAATCGTGAATTCAAAAGGTCTGGTAATCCTAAAAGCGACAAAAACTCGCCAAGAACCGCGCATATAACGGCCCTTAGCTGTTCATCTTTGTCGCTTAGTTTACCAGACCTTCTGATTGAATAAACAGCTGTCGAAATAGTCTATATCATAAATCTGATACTAAATTAACAAACATATTTCAAAATACAAAATTATATTGCTATTTAATTGCCCTCAATCAAATCCAGGGTCGCCGAGCCAAGCTGTCGTACAATATCGACGGAGTTCTGCTTCCGTGCATCCGGTCGTTCATCCGCCTTATTTATCCGGCAGGGATACTTCCAAACGTACGCTCGTACGTCAGCGGCCGGCGCCCGCCATCGAACGATAAGTTGCCGCTGTCGACATAGGCAATGCATTCACCACATACGGCAGCGCAAAAGCCGGCACCTCGGCCGGCGATGTTTCCGGCAGTTTCGTCACGCCGCCTTCGGCTGCCCTTTCTTTTTCCGTTCGCCCGAAGGACTCCGCTTTCGATATCCGCGTTTGGCCCCAGATTTGGAGTTTCGATCGAAGTCGTCCGCCGCTGACCCGACGGAATTTCCATATCGCAGATTTACCGGTAGCACAAACTCAAAATGATCAAAGGCTCTATCTTCATGTTCATATCCTCCTTTATGGCGCTGTTTCCTGTGGCGAATCCCGTAGGGGCGGGATTTCTCGTGAACGGATTCTTGTCGGGACTCGACCAGAAGACCCGCATGTCCATCATCCGAAGAATCGTCACCGACTACCTGCTGGTCGGCCTGGGAAGTCTGGCCGTCGGGCATTTCGTACTCGCGCTCTTCGACCTGTCGCTGCCGATCATCCAGTTGGGCGGCGGCCTGCTCATCTGTCGCACGGCGCTGCAATGGCTCGGCGACTCCGACGCTTCGGCCGGCCGCGTATCGAAAAGAAACGCCGACCCCATCAGTCTGCGGGCGGTCGAATCCCGGATATTCTATCCCATTACCTTTCCGATCAGCATCGGCCCCGGCAGCGTCTCGGTCATTCTCACGATGATGGCTTCGGCCAGCATCCGCGGCGACTGGGTCCGTAGCCTGCTCAACTACGCGATCATCGCCGTCGTCATCGTATTGATGTGCTCGATCCTCTACCTGTTTCTTACACAGGGACAAAAGATCATCCGAAAAATCGGCGACAACGGCAGCATCGTCATCAATAAAATGGTCGCGTTCTTCACCTTCTGCGTCGGCATCCAGATCGTGGTGACGGGCATCGCCAAAATATTCCACCTGACGGCACTGTAAACCGCCGGAAAATCATTCGTCGTATGGACTCGCAGCTCTTACTGAACAACGTCGAAATTTTCAACGGAAAGGACGCACGCACCTTCTCCGGCAACCTCCTGATCCGGAACAATCGGATCGAGACGATCTCGGCCGCTCCCATCGAAACGCCGTCGGAAAGGCCCGTCACGGTGATCGACGGAAAGGGACGATTTCTGATGCCCGGTCTCATCGATGCGCACTGGCACGCCTATCTGTGCTGCAACACGATGACGGACCTGCTGGCAGGCGATCCCTCGTATACACATCTCATGGCAGGACGGGAGGCTGCGGAGACCCTGCAACGGGGATTCACCGCCATCCGCGACGCCGGAGGTCCCGTCTTCGGACTCAAACGGGCCATCGACAGCGGGACGCTCCGGGGCCCGCGCATCTATCCGAGCGGAGCCATGATCTCCCAGACCTCGGGACACGGCGATTTCCGAATGATCTATGAACACGCCCACGGAGGTTGCGGCTGCGAAATGGCGCACGTCGAACAGATCGGAGCCTCGAAAATCGCCGACGGCGCCGACGCCGTGACGGCAGCCGTCCGCGAGAACCTCCGGCAGGGCGCATCGCAGATCAAACTGATGGCCGGCGGCGGTGCCGCATCGCTCTACGATCCGCTCGATGTGACCGAATTCTTCGAGGAGGAGCTCCGTGCGGCAGTCCGTGCTGCCGAGGATTGGGGCACCTATGTGATGGTTCATGTCTACAACCCGCGGGGGATCGCCCGGGCCCTGAAAGCCGGTGTGCGAAGTATCGAACACGGGCACCTGATCGACGAGCCCACGATGGCCCTGCTGGCCGAAAGCGGCGCATGGCTCAGTATGCAGGCCTTCGCCGTCGAGGACAACACCTATCCGTCGCCCGTCCAGCAAGCCAAACACCTGCAAATCTGCAACGGAACGGATCGGACATACCGCCTTGCCAAAAAACACGGCGTAAAATTGGCTTGGGGAACCGACCTGTTGTTCGATCCCGCCAATACGAAAAATCAGAATCACGGGATCGTCAAGTTGCAGAAGTGGTTCACCAATTTCGAAATTCTCAGAATGGTTACCTGCGACAACGCCCGTCTGCTGGCGCTTTCCGGCGCACGCAACCCTTATCCCGGCAATCTCGGCGTTATCGAAGAGGGCGCGTTGGCCGATCTTCTGGTAATCGAGGGCAATCCGCTCGAACGGATCGAAGTACTGGAAAATCCGCACGACAATCTCCGCGTCATCGTCAAAGACGGAGTCGTCTGCAAAAACACGCTCTGACTCGAAATCTGCCCGCCGCACCGCCCTCGGCGGCACGCACTCTCAGCGTGATCCCGCACCTCCGGCGAAGGACTTCACCCAAAAGTACGATACGAACCGAATCTCGATGTTCGTCAGCGAAATCCCCGCACGGTACGGATGAGCCGCGGAGCTATCCGAAAAGCCGCAGGGCGATCTCCGCACAGGCTTCGGCGTCGGCCAGTGCATGGTGGTGGCGTTCGAGCAGGTATCCGCAGGCTGCGGAAACCGTATGGAGCTGATAGTTGGGCAACCCTTTGATCCGACGGCGCGAAGCGCTCAACGTACACAGGAAACGGTAGTCGGGATAGGGTAGTCCGTAATGGGCGTGGACAGCCCGCAGACACCCCTCGTCGAAGGGCGAGTTATGCGCCACGAGCGGCAGTCCCTCGATTCGCGGAGCGATCTCGCCCCACACGTCGGGAAACGACGGTGCATTCTCGGTATCGCTGCGCGTGAGACCGTGGATCGCCGTAGTGAAGGCGGAGTAATAGTTGGGGTAGGGACGGATCAACCGGTAGATGCTCTCCGACGGACGGCCGCCGCGAACGACGACCACGCCTACGCTGCATACGCTCGTGCGCTGCCCGTTGGCCGTCTCGAAATCGATCGCCGCGAAATCCCTTATCCGCTCCATTTTTTCTTAACTATCACAATCGAAAGAAGGCCGGAATCGCCCCGGCCTCCACTATCCGATACACCCCCGCAACAGGCGAAGGCGCTCGTTCGCTCAGCGTATCTTCACGCAGCGAACCTGCATACCGCCGGCGGCATACTGCAACGCCGCACCCTGGAACGACGAACCTGCACGCGTGCCGTTGATGTCGAACGAGAAATCCATCGCATAGGCCTCTTTGCCTTCGCCCGTCGAACTCCAATAATACCCCGTCCACGGAGTCGGACGCACCTCGTTGTCGTTCATGTTGGTCAGCGCGCCGGTGTAGAAACTGCGGCGGCCGGCTCCGGGGAAGAAGGCTTCGTTCGTACCGTCGCTCAATGTGAAACCGTAATTCTTCTCCAGCTCGGGCGAAATAACGTCCTTGATATGCAGAGCGGCGAAGACCTCTTTCGAAGGCACCTTCCAGCCTTTCGGACACGGGTCGTTATTATTTTTCTCCGTCCCCCACAACGACGCATCGGCCGTCTGGAGCCAATTGTAGCCGCTCTCCTTCGTACCCGTGATGAAGGTCATGGCATGAGCCGAGGCATAACCCGCCGCCCCCCGCTCGGCATCCGTCGCGGCGTATTCGGGATAGACGCGCAGATTCTGGCTGTCGTAGACCTGCGCATCGGCCGAATCGGCCATGTTGTAGTAGCGCGGCCCGACGAACGGATCTTTGCGCCCCCACTGGTAATAGACACCGTACGAAGCCAAAATATCCTCTTCGGATGTGCCCGAAACGACGCCTGCACCCAAATTGCGCTTCATCATCACCTCGCCGCCCAGTTCGACCTGCTCGTCGGCAGGATCGAACTCCGCGCACCACAGGTGCCACGACCACAGCAGATTGCCCGCCGCATCGAAAGCGCCGAGGAGAGCGTTTCCGTGATTGAAAAACTCCTTCTCATCGTCGTCGGTGCCGATCGCATGATAGAAATAGGCCTTGCCGTCGACCAGCTTCGGGAATTCGATCACCTTGTAGGGCGTCTCCCACAGGATCGCCACGCTGGCGGGCGACATCGTCGCTTCGGTATCCTCGCCCTTGCGGGTCACGTCGATGCAGTAGCGTGCATTCGACTTGTTGATGATGTAGCAATTGGAGGGTTGCCCCGTGAGATCGACCGTCTCGGCGAGCGAAACATAGAGCGAAGTGGAAACGCTCGATCCGCCGGACGAACGCCCCGTCAGATAGACGGTTCCGAATCTGACGTTGGTATTCTCCTCCTCTTCTTCCTCCCCGTCGGCCAATGTCTTCGGGTCGTCGGGAAAGGTCGTCGGCGCAGTCACGGAGATGCGGCGTTCGTTCATCTCGACCGTCACCGACCAGCCCTGGGGAACGGTCGTCGGAGTCACCGACGAGATGTTGATCGCCGTAAAGCCCAGCGACGTCGTACCGCCCGGCTCCTCGACGAAAGCGCCCCGTTCGTTGAGGAGGAACGAGTAGGTCTCGCTGTCCTTTTTACACGATTGAAGCAGCACCGCCGCAACGACGAACAGCCCCACGAAGATTTTCATTGTCAGATTTTTCATTTGTATAAAGCGACTCGTTATTTTCCAAAATATCTGCAAATATACCAAAAAGCGGAGAATAATCCGCTACACCCGCCGAATTATTTACGGTTAGGAATAATTCTTGCCCGTTGTAGGAACGTTCGAACGGCCGGAATTAGTATATCGCCGGTACGTTACCGACACCTATTCCGATGGACTCTCTCCGGAAAACACGTTTCGGAAACATGCCGGCAGCCGATCCGGCGTCCCGAGGACGCCGCAATGCGAGGAGGGCGGGATTTCCTGCCGGCACGACCGTATAAACCATCCAACCATGCCTTCCTCCCGCTCGTATATGAAAAAGATCGACATCGAAAAAGGATCGAAACGGGCCGACGCCCGATTCCGCATCACCGTCGAAGAGACGGGCCCCTATCTGATCTACGGACAGCCGCCGCTGGCCCAGCAGTTCATCATGCCCGACGCCGAGGGCGAAAGCTGGTACTTTCAGCAGGGTGCGCACTTCCCGACCGACGACGAACCGACGGCGCTGTGCCGCTGCGGCGCCTCGAAGAACAAGCCCTACTGCGACGGAGCACACGTCCACGCGGCGTGGGATCCGCGCCTGACGGCCGACGACGCTCCGCTGCTGGACAACGTCGAACTGACCGAAGGCGAGACCCTCTCGATGACCGACAACCCCAAATACTGCGTCTTCGCACGTTTCTGCGACGCCAAGGGGCAGGCGTGGAATCTGGTCGGGCAACCGGAGAACGACGAGGCGCGCGAACTGGCCATCCGCGAGGCTTCGATGTGCCCCAGCGGCCGGCTGATGGCGTGGGACAACGAGACCGGCACTCCCTACGAATTCCGCTTCGAGCCGTCGCTGGGACTCATCGAAGACGTCGCCATCGGAGCCAGCAGCGGCCTGTGGGTGCGCGGCGGAATTCCCGTCAGCCGCGAATCGGGCGAGACCTACGAGATCCGCAACCGCGTCGTGCTGTGCCGCTGCGGCGCGTCGCACAACAAGCCCTACTGCGACGGCACGCACGCCTCGATCCGGTTCAACGACCGGCTCGAAGGGACTCCCGAAGGCGAAACCCTCCCCGAAAAAGTCTACTGATCGGCGCGGAGGAACGTCCGACGCCCCGGCCCCCACGATTCACCCCTGCCGGAACATTCCGGCAGGGGTGATTTTCATTCGCGGAATCATGCGGTTCCATGTTGCAGTCCGCCGCTTCGTCTCTGCCGATTTACCTTCGGCGGCTCGCGCAGAGCGCAACTTCCAAAGCTGCATTCCGTTTTCACGTCCGGATAAGGAGAAGCCTCTTTCCGAACGAAATGAAGTTCAAAAACGGAACTTATCCTTTTTTGGGGATTCTCCGCTCGCACGGCACATTGACCTGGCACTTGCCGCAGCCGAAGCGCGGCGCATACTTCTCCCGCAGCGTGTCGAAATAGGAACAGCACAGATGATGCGACTTGCCGTGTTCGAGCGAAATGGCCTGTGCCGGACAGTTGCGCACACAGGCTCCGCACATCGAGCAGTAGTCGTAAAGCCCCGTGTAGCGGCGTTTCGTGACGGGCAGCGGGGCGTCGGTCACGACACTGCCGAAACGGCCGCTCACCCCGCGTTCGGTGATGAGCCCCTTCGAAAGCGAAAACGTCCCCAGCCCGCAGACGTAGGCCACGTGCCGCTCCGACCAGTTACTCGTGAAACTGAGCGACTTGTCGGCGATTTCGGCATTGGTTCCGGCCTCGAAAACATACCGGAACCCGGCGCTCGCATAGGGAGCGACGGCCCTGTAACCGCGCTCGCGGAACCATCGTTCGAGGAAACGGTTCACCTCCGTAAGAAAAGCCTGCCCCTCCACGCGCGCATAGAGCCAGCCGTTGCCGACATCGACCGCATCGCGTTTGTTGCCCTCCACGACGAAATCGCTGAACGGGGCGAAATAGGAGACCACGCTCACGGCCTCCGGCAGCCACTCCTTCGGCGTGCGGAACAGATGTCCGACGGCCTCCGGACGTTTCATCTCTTCCCATTCGGGATCGTCGGCCGAACCGACCCGTACGAGCGGCGTATCGTAGAGCCGCTGCCCGACATCGGACGGCACGAGCGCCATCGCCTCGTCCACATAATTGCGGGGCGATTCCCGGATATACGTTTCGAGCGCGTATGTAAGTTCCTCAACCGACATGTCGCAATCCCCGCGGCAAACGGGTCTCCTATTTTTTATCGACGGGCTTCGAGATCGCTTCGCGCATGGCCGTATCGGCCATGACGTTTTTCATCTTGTAGTAGTCCATGATCCCCAGATTGCCATTGCGGAACGCCTCGGCCATCGCCAGCGGCACTTCGGCCTCGGCCAGAATCACCTTGGCACGGGCGTCCTGCGCCTTGGCGCGGTTTTCCTGCTCCAACGCGACGGCCATCGCGCGGCGCTCCTCGGCTTTCGCCTGGGCGATGTTCTTGTCGGCCTGTGCCTGATCCATCTGCAACTGCGCGCCGATGTTCTTGCCCACGTCGATGTCGGCGATATCGATCGAGAGGATTTCGAACGCCGTACCTGCATCCAGTCCCTTGTCGAGTACCACGCGCGAGATCGAATCGGGATTCTCCAACACGACCTTGTGGCTCACGGCCGAACCGATCGACGAGACGATACCTTCGCCCACACGTGCCAGCACGGTCTCCTCGCCGGCACCGCCGACCAATTGTTTGATATTGGCACGCACCGTCACGCGCGCCTTGGCGATCAGCTGGATACCGTCTTTCGCCACGGCCGCCACGGGAGGGGTGTTGATGACCTTCGGGTTGACCGACATCTGCACCGCCTCGAACACGTCGCGGCCCGCCAGGTCGATCGCCGTAGCCATCTTGAAGTCGAGCTGAATATTGGCCTTCTGCGCCGAAACGAGCGCATGGACGACATTGGGAACGTTGCCGCCCGCCAGGAAATGCGCCTCCAACTCGTTGGGATCGAGCGAAAGCCCCGCCTTCGTACTCTCGATCATCGACGAGACGATCACCGAAGGCGGCACCTTGCGCCAGCGCATCAAAATCAACTGCAACAGGCTGATTCTGACGCCCGAAACCAGCGCAGAGAACCACAATCCCACCGGAATGAAATAAAATATCAACCACAGCGCGACGAGGCCTGCAAAGACCGCGATCGCGATAATTCCCGTTTGATCCATCTTGAACTATTTTTAGATTAGTAAATTCATGCGGAGGGTTCGTCGGCGACCTTGCGCACGACGACGTTGAAATTCTCGAACCCGACCACCTCGACCGTGCTGCGCTGGTCGATATAGACATCGGTCGACTTGGCCTCGTAAATCCTGCCGCCGATCTCGACCTTGCCCATCGGAGCCAGGCGCGAGACCGCCACTCCGCGGTCGCCCGCCTTCACCTCGTTATCGGGAAGGGGCATACTCGACGACTCGATCTTCTGTTTCAGCGAGAAGCGCTGCCACGTCTTCGAGCGCAACGAAAGCACCGTAGCCACGAACGACAACGCCAGAATGATCAGCACGACGATACCGCCCGTGAAGGGGCCGTAATCGGCAAAAGCCGTATAGATCGCGCTGCCGTAGCAGACCAACGCGAACAGCGCACCCAGCGAGACACCCGGCAGCAACACCAGTTCCGCCACCAGAAACAGGACACCCAATAAGATCAGGAGGATAATGAGCCACATAGATTGAGAGGTTTAGTTTCTGGAAAGATAATCGATTTTTTCGAATTATTCAACTATTTCCGCAATTTTCACCTCCAACGACGCATTCTGCTGCATCACCGCTTCGGCGACCTTGTCGGCTACGGCCTTGTCCGCCAGCGGCCCGACGATGAAATGCCGGCCCGCACGTGAAATTTCGGATTCGCCGGCCACGGCCTGCACCGCCGCGCGCAACTCCTCCGGAAAGCCGTCCAGCCCGCCGATCTCGACGCGGAACATCGGGGCATTGCCCTGCTCGGCCGCATCGGCCAGGTTGGTGCGCTCGCCGTCGTTCCATACGACGATCTCAGGACGACGGAATCCCTTCTTCTTCATCTGCTCCTGCGCCGCACGCGCTTCGTCGAGCGTACGGTACCCGCCGGCATAGTAGGCGTATTTCCCCTCGACCTTTTCGTATCCGAGCGGATAACCGCCGTTGGTACGGTTCGTATAGGTGCCGAGCAGAATCCGGTAGATCGTTCCACGCTCGTAGACCTTTACCTCCGGAATGTGGTGCGAGGCGTTGTATTTGGCCGGCGTGACGAACCCGATCGGCTCGTATTCGAGGAACATGCGCTCTTCGATGAAGAGTTTCGGCAGGCGGTAATCGACGATTCGCAGGCCGGCGGCCGCGCGCGCCAGCGAATCGCGCGCCGCGGTCAGCCCCAGCGCTCCGGCCAACTCCGTCTCCACGTCGACGAGCGCCCGTTTCTGCAACAGATAGTCGGTCAGTTCGTCGGCATAGTAACGTCCCCGCTCGGAGGCCATCTGCTGCCGCACGCCGGCCAGCTGCTCCTCCGTCTTGGCGAGCAGGTCGTCGCGTCCCAACCTGTCGAGCACGTAGGCGTAGGCGTAGTTCTTGTTGTCGTAGACCGCGCCCCACACCCGTTGCAGCGAATCGCACAAGGAGCGGTTGAGCGATTGCAGGGTACGGTAACGTTCGTGCAGCTCGGCGGCCGGCGTCTCGGCCGTGATCGTGTCGTAGGAGATCTTCAACTCTTCGATCGCTTCGTAGTTCGCCGCACAGGCTGCCGCCAGGTCGAATGCCGTGCGCTCTCTGCGCTGCGCACTCAGCAGTGCCCGATAGTCGGCCTGCGGAAGCTGTTCGCGGAAATAGGCGTTGTGCACCAGATCGGCCGTCTGCAACGAATCGGGCAGGGGAGTACCCGCCGCACGGCCGGCCGTCGTCGTCGACGGACTGCTCAGGTCGAGATTCGCCAGCACCCAATCCTGTTCGACCGTATTGATCCGATCGGTCAGCCGCCCCCGTTCGGTGCGGATCGAAAAGAGCTGCTCCTCGCACCGCAGAATCTCGGCCGAATAGACCGCCCGCTGCGCCGGATCGTCGCGCAGCTGTCGACGCACCCGGTTGACGACCATCGTCACCGAATCCTCGCGCGCCTGCAACGACGCCTCTTCGCGCAGCATCTCCATATACTCCGCATTGCCTTCCAGTCCCGCGATACGCGCCGTCACCTCCTGCGCCGAGGCTTCGGCGGCACCCGCTGCGACCAACACCGCCAAAAGGAAAAATCCTTTACGCATCATCTCCACCATTTTAGAAAAAACAACTGCACGAGTCCGAAAATCTCCAAACGACCCAGCAACATCAACATCGTATTCGAAAACTTCATCACGGCCGGCAGGTCGGAGTAGTTGCCCAGCGAGCCGACCATGCCGAATCCAGGCCCCACGTTTCCCATACAGGCCACCGCCGACGAGAAACTCGTCTCCATATCCACTCCGCACATCGTACCCACGACCGTTCCCGCGAGCAGCGCCAAAAAATAGGCCACGATGAACACCACCGCCGTCGAGGCGATCTTGTCGTCCAGCACGTTGCCGTCGATACGCACGCGCACCACGGCGTTGGGATGCTGCTGTAAAGAGAAACGCAAACGCAGGGTCTTTATTGCCAACAGGAACCGGTCGGTTTTGATACCGCCCGTCGTCGAACCGGCACAGCCGCAGACGATCGAAACGGAAATCAGCAGCACGATCGCCGTCGCCGGCCAGACAGTGGTGTCGGCCGTAGCGAATCCCGCCGTCGAAATCAGCGACACGACCTGAAAAGCCGCATAGCGCAACGCCCCCGCAACGGTGTCGTACACCCCGCCGAAATAGAGGCTGCCGGCCACGACGACCGTCACGACGGCCACGATCGAAAGATACCACCGCGTCACCTCCGAATGGAAAATATTGTTCCGGCGTCCCGTCAATGTAGCGAAAAGCACGCCGAAATGGATACTGGCCAGCAACATCGTCACGATCAGGATCGATTCCACGGCCACGCTGTCGAAATACCCGATGCTGGCGTTCTTCGTACTGAATCCGCTCGTTGCGACGGCCGACATGGCCTGCGTCAGCGCGTCGAACCAGTTCATGCCCGCCAGTTTCAACGCCAGCGTCGAACAGAACGTCAGCCCCAGGTAGATGAACAGCAGGATCTGGGCGATCATCGACGCCTTGTAGTGGTAGTTGTGCTTGGCCATCGACGACAACTCGACGTTGGTCAGCAGCGCCTTGTTCGTCCCCAGCGAAGGAAGAATCAGCAGCGCGAACATCACCACGCCGACACCGCCCAGCCACGTCGAACACGACCGCCAGAAGAGCAGCCCGCGCGGCAGCGCCTCGACGTCTTTCAGGATCGACGCGCCGGTGGTCGTATAACCCGACACGCTCTCGAACCAGGCGTTGACGAGCGAGAACTCTCCGCCCCACATCAGATAGGGGAACATCCCCACGACGCTGGCCACGATCCACGAACCCACGACGATACAGTAGCCCTCCTTGCTGCTGAGCTGTTCGGTGCGGTCGACGAAGATGAGCGGGAAAGCGCCCAGCAACGCCGTCAGCAATGCCGAAAGCAGCAGCGGGTAGTACCCGGAGTCGGTATGGCTGACCAGCGACACGCCGGCCGAGAGGAGCATGAACAGCGCCACGACCAACATGATGATTCCCACGTATCGCAATACGACGCCCAGTCTCATCGTTGTTCCGGTTTCGTTTTCCTGGCCAGCTGGATCACGTCGTCGATACGATCCTTCAACTCGGCCACCTCGTCCTTGACTTCGGCCTTGATCCTGAACGGAAGGCCGAAACGCAGATAGTCGCCCAGACTCTTATTCATCGCCAGCACCGGACGCACCAGATAGGCCGAAACGAAGTAATAGAGCATCAACACGATAGCGATCATCACCAGCAGCGAGATCAGCACCGGCGTCACCGCACGGTAGGCGTTGCGTTTGAGCTGCTCGGTACGCGGGGCCAGCGAACTCTGGGTCGAGATCATGTAGTTCTTGATCGAACCGGTCAGTTTGTCGTAAGCCTTCGAATAGGCTTCGGCATACCAGCGCGCGCCGTCGAAATCCATTTCGACGCTCTTCATCGACAGCGAGTCCTTCCCCCCGCGCAGCTCCAACCTCCCGGAAGCCTCCGACGCCATGCGCTGCGCTTGCAGACGCAGGAACTCCTGCGTAAGGCGCTGCACGTTCATGGCCGACGCCGAAAGCGTGTCGAGATAAGCCTGCTCGACCGCCTCCCGACGGACGACCTCCAACGTGCGGGCCATTTCGGCGATGCTGCCCATGAGCACCGTATCGTAATCGCGCTGCCGGAACACGATGCTGTGCACGACGGCCTTGTTCTGCCGCGCAGCGGCATCGAGCATGTCCTTGGCAAGTCCCAGATTGCGCTCGCTGGCACGCAGAATCTCCTCCGTGTCGGAGCTCACGCGCCGGAGCTCGAACAACGAGACCAGTCCTGCGAAAAAAAGCAGGACCACGACGCTGAGAAAACTCACCAACACCCGTTTGCGGATTCCTTTCATCTTTCAATGAGAATTTGTAGCAAAGATACGATTAAGCCGAGAGCAATGCAAATTTATTTGCAATTGCCGAGGCGGAGTATTTAAGGCGAAGCCAAAGATACGAAAAGTCGAGCGCAGAAGCAAGCGTTAGCTTGATTATGCCGAGACAAAGTATCTACGACGAAGTCAAAGATACGATTAAGCCGAGAGCAATGCAAATTTATTTGCAATTGCCGAGCGGGAGTATCTAAGACGAAATCAAAAATTACAAACGCTCCGTTTCGCCGTTATCGCGCACGATCTCCCCCGCAAGGTCGTGCGTGCCGTCCATCGCCCCCAGCCTGACACGACAGATCCGGTTGATAAAGGCCCGCTCGTAAGGCGCTTTGACGCGGATGTAGTTGCCCGTAAAACCGAACATCATCCCGCCGCGCATCGTACTCTCGAAGAGCACTGCCGACTCGGTGCCCTCGGCGCGCCGGCAGAAATCGCCGTGCAGGCGGTCGCACAGCGCTTCGAGCCGTTTCACCCGCTCAGAGGCCACCGACGCCTGCACCTTGCCGGGCAGGTCGACGGCCGGCGTACCGGGCCGCTCCGAGAAGGGGAAAATATGGAGGAACGCCGGAGCGATCCCCGTCAGAAAATCGCAGGTCGTCCGGAAGTCGGCCTCCGTCTCGCCCGGGAAACCGACGATCACGTCGATTCCGATGAACGCATCGGGCATCCGCCGGCGCACGGCGGCGATCCGATCGGCGAAGCGCGCCGTCGTATAGCGTCGGCGCATCAGGCCGAGAATCCGGTCCGAACCGCTCTGCAACGGAATATGGAAGTGATGCTGGAATTTAGTTGACGAGGCGCAAAAGTCAATGATTTCGTCCGTTAGCAAGTTAGGTTCTATCGATGAGATTCGATAGCGTTCGATCCCCTCGACCGCGTCGAGCGCCCGCAGAAGATCGATGAACCGCTCGCCGGTCGTCCGGCCGAAATCGCCGGTATTGACGCCCGTGATGACGATCTCGCGCTGACCGGCCTGGGCGATGCGGCGCGCCTCGGCCACCGCCTCGGCGATCGGCAGGTTGCGGCTCGCACCGCGGGCATAGTGGATCGTGCAGTAGGAACAGCAGTAGTCGCATCCGTCCTGCACTTTCAGAAAGGCGCGCGTACGGTCGCCGCCGGAGAAGGCGGCGAAGAAGCGCGTCAACTCGTCGGTCGTGCAGGAAGTGACGATCTGCCGCCCCTTGGCTCCCAGCTCGACCACCCGTCGATATAAATCTCCCTTATCGTTGTTGCTCAACACGATATCCACCCCGTCGATCGCCGCGATCTCCTGCGGTTTGAGCTGGGCGTAACATCCCGTCACGGCAATGATCGCTTCGGGATTGCGCCGATGCAGCCTGCGGATCAGGTTGCGGCATTTCTTGTCGGCGTGTTCGGTCACCGAACAGCTGTTGATTACGCAGATATCGGCTTCGGCCGTCGGGGCCACGCGCTCGAAGCCCCCTTCGGCAAACTGCCGGGCGAGCGTGGAACTCTCCGAGAAGTTGAGCTTGCAGCCCAACGTATGAAAACTGACGCGTCGTCTCAGCATCTTTACAATTCGTTTTTCCTGCCGGCGAAATTACAAAAAAGCGTGCGAAAGTCGAATAAAAACCGTAAATTTGCGTTCGTTTATCGGCAATTATGGATTTTTTCTACGATATCGCCCGCTACGCCTATCTGCACAACGCGCTCGCGGCCTGCATTCTTTCGGGCATCGCCTGCGGGATCATGGGCACCTACGTCGTCTGTCGCCGCACGGTCTTTCTGGCGGGCGGCATCACCCATGCGTCGTTCGGCGGGCTGGGCATCGCCTTCTATCTGGGACAGGAACTGACCTTTGACAAGGTGCTGGAAGTGCTGGGAACCGTAGATACGGAAGTGTTCAGCAAACTGCTTCGCAAAGTGCTGGAGCAGGATGTCACCAGCTGCATCCATATCCTGGAAGATCTTCTGGTCAATGGAAAAGAACTGGGACAGTTTGTCAATGATTTTACCTGGTATCTGCGAAATCTCCTGCTGGTCAAGACATCGGAAGATGCGGAAGAAGTTCTGGATGTATCTTCGGAAAATCTGAAAGCGCTGCAGGAAGAAAGTCAGCTGATCGATACCGATACGCTGATGCGCTATATCCGCGTGTTATCTGAACTTTCCAACAACCTGCGAAATGCCACACAGAAACGTGTGCTGGTGGAAGTGGGATTGATTAAATTATGTAAACCTGCAATGGAAACAAACCTGGATTCCGTACTGGACCGGCTCCGGGTGCTGGAAGAGCAGATGGAAAAGGGAATTCCGATGGCGGCAGTTCAGTCTTTGCCGGGTTATGCGGGAATGAACGACGGTATCCCGGTACAGCCAACCCAGGCAGCACCATCTGCACCGGAGAAGAAACCGGAAAAAGCAGCGCCGGAGGATCTGCAGCGGATCAAGGAAAACTGGAAAAATATCGTGATGCAGACACAGGGGATGTTCAAGACATTTTTAACAACCGCTGTGCCGAAATACAATGGAAATACCGGGGAGAATAAATTATATGTGGAATTCTCCAACGACCTGGCGCAGACCTGTGTAGATGATCCGGATAACA
>ERZ779861.1104-NODE-1104-length-32304-cov-3.959906_pt1 | contig 32304 bp, 29 predicted proteins | sample MGYA00511558_ERZ779861 | MGnify/ENA primary metagenome ERZ779861 (study PRJEB29588, sample SAMEA2163432) | human gut metagenome | biome: human gut; feature: human-associated habitat; material: faeces | place: Denmark | collected 2008/2010 ...
CGGTTTCCGGGGCTTCTCTGGCAATGATCTTCGTCTTGATGGGCAGCTTGTGCTGCGCCAGACGGAGTGCCTCGCGCGCTTCCGCTTCGGAAACGCCGCCGATTTCGAACATAACCTTCTGCGCTTTCACGACTGCGACCCAGTATTCGGGGGCGCCTTTACCGGAACCCATACGAACGCCGAGCGCCTTCTTGGAAACGGGCTTGTCGGGGAAGATCTTGATCCAAACCTGACCGCCACGCTTGGTGTAACGTGTCATAGCAATACGGGCTGCCTCGATCTGGTTGGATGTGATCCATGCCGGCTCAAGTGCTACAAGACCGTAGTCACCGTTTGTGATCTTGTTGCCGCGAGAAGCTTTACCTTTCATACGGCCTCTCTGAACGCGTCTGTATTTGATTTTACCGTTCGGCTGTAACATTAGTTAGCTCCTCCTTCTTCAGCTTTTCTGGGTGCTCTGGGCGCTCTGTTCTGCTGACCGTCTCTTCTCTGATAGGGTCTGCCTTCTCCGCGAGGTGCGCCGTCTCTGCGATCTCTTCTCTGACCGCGGTTGTCTCTTCTGTTGTCTCTGGGCTTTCTTTCGTCAGCGCCTGTCTTTGTGCGGGCAACTTCGGAGAGAACTTCTCCCTTGTAGATCCAAACCTTAACGCCTATCTTACCGTAGGTAGTATTAGCTTCCCAGAAACCGTAGTCGATGTCGGCACGGATTGTCTGAAGCGGAATAGTACCTTCGTGATAGTGCTCTGTACGTGCGATTTCAGCGCCGCCGAGACGACCGGATACTGTAATCTTGATACCCTTTGCGCCGAGTCTCATTGTACGGCTGATGGACTGCTTCATAGCGCGGCGGAAGGAAACACGTCTCTCAAGCTGAGATGCAATGTTTTCCGCAACGAGCTGTGCGCAGAGATCAACGGGCTTTACTTCGATTACGTTGATGTTTACGGGCTGACCTGCTATCTTGGAAACAGCAGCCTTGAGGTTTTCAATTTCAGCACCTGCTCTGCCGATTACCATACCGGGCTTTGCGCAGTGAATGTACACTGTAACCTTGCCGGTATTGTCGCGTTCGATCTCAATCTTGGGAACGCCTGCGAGCAGCAGAGTCTTCTTGAGGTATTCTCTGATTTTGTAATCCTGAACGAGGACGTCGCCGAACTTTTCATCAGGAGCATACCATCTGGAATCCCAGTTTTTAATTACGCCGACACGAAGACCGTGCGGATTAACTTTCTGTCCCATTTATCGACTGCCTCCTCATTCTTTTTCAGCCACTGCGATTGTGATGTGGCTGGTTCTCTTCAAAATTCTGTCAGCGGAGCCTTTGCCTCTGGGCATCATTCTTTTCATTGTCATGCCGGGGCAAACGAAGCACTCAGAAACGTAGAGCTTTTCGGGGTCCATATGGAAGTTGTTCTCCGCGTCAGCAGCTACTTTTGTGAGGAGCTTCAGTGTGTGTTCGCTTGCAGCTTTCGGTGTGTTCTTCAGAATGCCGACCGCTACTCCGAGATCCTTGCCTCTGATGAGGTCGAGGACGATCTTTACTTTACGAGGGGAGATGCGGATGTGCTTCTGGGTAGATCTTGTTTCCATTATTTTATCCTCCCTCTCGATTATTTACCGTTGTTGGACGTCTTTGATCCTGCGTGACCCTTGAAGGTTCTTGTAGGAGCAAATTCACCGAACTTATGACCGACCATATCCTCGGTTACATAAACCGGAACGTGCTTTCTTCCGTCGTGTACAGCTACTGTATGTCCGACGAATTCAGGGAATATTGTAGAGGCTCTTGACCATGTCTTGAGCACCTTCTTTTCGCCCTTTTCGTTCATCTGGCAAACTCTCTCGTAGAGCTTTTCTTCGATGAACGGCGCTTTCTTTAAACTTCTGCTCATTTATAGTTGCCTCCTTCCTTACTTGCTGTTTCTGCGTTTAACGATCATCTTGTCGGTACGAGCCTTCTTAGCGCGTGTCTTATAACCGAGAGCGGGCTTACCCCAGGGAGTTACAGGACCCGGACGTCCGATAGGAGACTTACCTTCACCACCACCGTGAGGGTGATCGCACGGGTTCATTACGGAACCGCGGACTGTAGGACGAATGCCGAGGTGACGGGTCTTACCTGCCTTACCGATCTTAACGGTGTCGTGCTCGATGTTGCCGATCTGACCGATTGTAGCCTGGCAGTCGGAACGGATATATCTCATTTCGCCGGAGGGGAGACGTACCATTGTAAGATCTCCTTCACGACCCATAAGCTGAGCCTGTGCGCCTGCGGAACGAACGAGCTGACCGCCCTTGCCGGGATAAAGTTCGATATTGTGGATGAAAGTACCGACAGGAATGTTTGCAAGGGGAAGTGTGTTGCCGGGGATGATATCCGCGTCAGCACCGGAGTAAAGAACTGCGCCGTCAGTTACGCCTACAGGAGCGAGGATGTAGCTCTTCTTTCCTGCTTCGTCCTGAACGAGTGCGATATAAGAGGTTCTGTTCGGGTCGTATTCGATACCGATGACTGTCTGAGCAGTGGTGTTCTGTCTCTTGAAGTCGATTATACGGTACTTCTGACGGTTTCCGCCGCCCTTATGACGAACGGTGATTCTACCGTAGGAGTTACGGCCTGCGTGCTTTTTCTTTGTGGCAAGAAGGCTCTTTTCGGGGGTAAACTTTGTGATTTCCTCGAATGAAGGAACGGACATATGTCTTCTTGCCGGGGTAGTCGGCTTATATTTGATTGTAGGCATTATCGTATTCCTCCTTAATTAGTTCATACCTTCAAAGAACTCGATTGTTGCGGAGTCCTCTGTAAGTGTGACTATTGCTTTTTTCCAGGAAGCTGTTTTGCCTTCAACATAGCGGACTCTTTTGGTCTTTGCCTTCATGTTGACGGTATTGACGGAGGCTACCTTTGTGCCTTCAAACATCTTTTCAACAGCCTTTGCGATCTCCGGCTTTGTAGCGTCCTTTGCAACTTCAAAGGAATACTTCTTCTTGGAGATCATATCCATGGACTTTTCAGTGATAAGAGGTCTGATGATGATATCTTCTACGAACTTCATTATGCGTACACCTCCTGAATTTTTTCTGCGGCGCCTTTTGCTACGATAAAGGAATCGCAGTTAAGGATGTCGTATACGTTGATCGTATTGTAGAGAGCTACCTTAACGCCGGGGATATTGGAAAGGCTTTCGCGTACCTTGAGGTCGTTTTCATCAAGAACTACGAGAGACTTCTTCTTTGCGCCTACAGCGGAGAGCATCTTTACCATGATCTTTGTCTTGAATTCAGAGGTTTCGATCTTATCGAGAACGATCATATCGCCGCTTGCTACCTTTGAGGAAAGAGCGGAGATCATTGCGGTACGGCGAACCTTCTTGTTGAGCTTTGTCTTATAAAGACGGGGCTTCGGACCAAGCGCTACACCACCGTGTGTCCACTGAGGAGATCTTGTGGAACCCTGTCTTGCACGGCCTGTACCCTTCTGCTTCCAGGGCTTTCTGCCGCCGCCGGAAACTTCGGTTCTTGTCAGAGTAGACTGTGTACCCTGTCTCTGGTTACCGAGATATCTTACTACTGCCGCATGGAGGACGGCGCCGTTTACGTCGGCTGCGAATACCGCGTCGGAAAGAGTCATTGTTCCAACGTTTTCGCCTGCCATATTTAATACTTTAATTTCGGGCATTTCTTATATCCTCCTTCCGGTTACGCTTTAACGCTGTCACGGATGAATACGATTCCGCCCTTCGCTCCGGGAACTGCGCCCTTAACAGCGATGAGGTTCTTCTCTGTATCAACCTTAACAACTTCGAGGTTAAGTACCGTAACCTGTTCGTTACCGTACTGACCAGGCATCTTCTTGTTCTTATATATTCTCGAAGGTGTGGAGTTCGCACCCATGGAGCCTGCCTGACGGTGGATAGGACCTGTACCGTGAGTCATTCTGAGAATATGTGTGTTCCATCTCTTAACCGTACCGGAATATCCGTGACCCTTTGTAATACCGGTAATGTCGACCTTATCGCCTGACGCGAAGGTATCGGCGGCTACTACATCGCCAACGTTCATTTCAGCTGTGTTTTCGAGACGGAATTCCTTGAGGTGACGCTTCGGGGAAACGCCTGCCTTCTTGAAGTGACCCGCTGCCGGCTTGTTAACGAGCTTTTCGCGGATATCTTCAAATGCGAGCTGTACGGCTTCATAACCGTCAGTCTCGGTTGTCTTCTTCTGTGTAACGGGGCAGGGACCTGCTTCGATCACAGTTACCGGGATAACGCTGCCGTCTTCCATGAAGATCTGCGTCATGCCCAGCTTCTTTCCGATGATACCTTTTTTCATCGTTTGCTTCCTCCTGATATTAGGTTATTGGTTGGGAGCCGTATGATATCGTCAGCCAAACGAAAGGCTCCAACATGACCTCACGCCGCCATCAAGCTGCCGCATCGTACCGGAGAGTACTCAGCAGCTTCCGCTCTGTACGGCTTGGGTTAAGGCTTGGTGTGGGTTTTGACCCGTAGGGGTTATTGACTTTCGCTTTAAGCTTTGGGTTGGGGCTTAAAGCTTGATGTCAATGTCGACTTGACGCTTTAAATTAGTGAAAACTTAAAGCTTGATGTCAATGTCGACTTGACGCTTTAAATTCAGTCAGAACTTAAAGTTTGATGTCAATGTCAACGCCCGCGGGAAGCTCGGTGGACATGAGCGCTTCAACAACCTTCTGGGAAGGCTTCTTGATTTCGATGAGTCTCTTGTGAGTTCTCTGTTCGAACTGCTCACGGCTGTCCTTATACTTATGAACCGCACGAAGGATAGTAACAACTTCCTTTTCTGTGGGGAGCGGAATAGGTCCGGAAACTTCTGCGCCGTTACGCTTAGCTACCTCAACGACCTTAGCCGCAGCCTGATCCACGAGTGTGTGCTCATAGCTTCTGAGCTTGATTCTGATTTTTTCCTGTACTGCCATTTTTGCCTCCTGTAAAGCATTTGATTAAATGATGTGAGGCGGCGAACACGCTTCCGGGTGTGTCCATGACTTCATTAATTAATCCGAACCGCATACGCACACAGGGAGCGCACACAGGCTCGGGAAATAACTCTGCCTTGACACATGAGAGCGGATTCGAGCGCCCGATTTACTCGGACATACTCCACGAAAATTACCCGTCGGTCAAGCAGTAAGAGACGCGGCGGCAACCTTTCGCTTCTTCGCACATCAAGCGGTAATATTTTATCATATTCCGAGAATTAAATCAAGAGTTTTTGCATTCATTAAGAGAAAATTTTCACGTTTTTACGCCTATGTTTTTGTATATTTTTACCCCATTCAATATCATTCGCCGCTCTCTGCCGTTTTATTCCCGCAAAGGCAGAAAAAACCTCGCGCCAAAACATTGATATGTGATTAAAAAGTCCTTATTCCTCTTGTGTTTCGGGAAATTTTGTGTTATTATATAATGTAAGATTTTTATCAAAGAAGGGTATCCCATGAATTTTTTCGACCCTGCAAAAAACAAGCGTATCGCGATAGTTTCACCCATCATCGCCGCACTCATCGCCGGAACGTACTACATCGCGATGAAGATGGATTTTGACGCGGATATCGGTCATTTTGCTCGCGGCTCCGTTCCGATCATTATATGCGTCGTTCTCTCCGTTATCTCGGGTGCTGTTGCGGTGCTGTCGTATTATTCCGCAAAGAAATACGACCTCGAGAGAAGTGACAACGTCCCCCCGACATATGTTTTCGGCGCGGTGCTTACGTCAATCCTTTCGTTTGCGGTTCTCTTCTTCGGACTGCGCGACATGAAGCTCACCGTTCTCTCAGCCGGAGGCACGTTCACTTCCCTTTCCGCCGACAACAAGCTGGAGTTCGTCTCGCTGCTGCTGTCCCCCACGATAGCCGGCGCGTACATCCTCACCTTAGTCAAGCAGACGCGGAACACATGGTCCCACACTCTCTTCTGCATTTTCGCCGCGCTTTGCATGAACGTGTACCTCTTCGCGTGCTACTTTGATTTTTCCCTGCCGCTCAACAGTCCCGTGAGAAACTACATAACCGTTATGGATTCCGCGATGCTGCTGTTCTTCCTCAGCGAAGCGAAGCTGTCGTTTGTGAATGAGAAGAACCGCGTTTCCTATGCCTTCTCGTATTTTGCGTCATTCCTCTGCTCAACGATAACTCTCGGCATAAGTCTCGGAATGTTTCTCAGCCGTCTGCTCAACCCCATCATAAACGATCCTCAGCCGAATCTTTTGAAGTGCGCAATGTACTTTGCCGTCTCCGTGACCGCTCTTGCAAGGCTGAACTCACTTGGTGCAAAAGAAAAAACCGCGCCGGATACCGAAAACGAATCCGAAGCTGCATCAGAAAACGCAAACTGATATTTGTATTATTAAAGGAGCTATATAAATTATGGATAACGAAATCAAACTCACACTTGACCCGAATGCCGCTCTCGGTGCAGCCGCCGCGCAAGAAGCTCCGAAAGCACCCGATCCCACAGCCGCAAAGCCTGTCGAGGGAAGCAAGCCTGCGGTTGAAAACAAGCCTGCGGTTGAAAACAAGCCTGCGGTTGAAAACAAGCCACTGCTCGATGAATCCCAGTTCACGGAAGCCGAAAGACGCGCGATAAACGACTTTGCAAAGCAGATAGACATAACAAACTCCGCTGTCATCCTCGGCTACGGCTCTGTTGCGCAGAAGAAGATATCCGACTTCAGCGACACAGCTCTCGGCAGCGTAAAGAACAAGGATTTCGGCGAAGTCGGTACCATGATTACCGGACTTATCACAAATCTCCAGTCGATGAACGAGGACGCGGAGGAAAAGGGCGGATTCTTCGGCGTATTCAAGAACACAAAGCGCAAGATTGAAAACCTCAAGCTGAAATACGACAAGTGCGAGGACAGCGTGAACAGCATCGTCTCCATTCTCGAGCAGCACCAGATAACGCTCATGAAGGATATCTCCATGTTCGACGAGCTTTACGAAATGAACCTCGCGTACTTCAAGGAGCTTTCGATGTACATTGTCGCCGGAAAGAAGCGTCTCGCCGAGGAAAGAGCCACCACTCTTGTAGAGCTTAAAGAAAAAGCCGCAAAGTCAGGTCTCCCCGAGGATGCTCAGGCGGCGAACGACTTTGAGGAACAGTGCGTCCGTTTCGAGAGAAAGCTGCACGACCTTGAGCTTACCCGCATGGTTTCAATCCAGATGTCGCCCCAGATTCGCCTTGTACAGAACAACGACACCATGATGACAGAGAAGATTCAGACCGTTATCATGAACACAATCCCGCTTTGGAAGAGCCAGATGGTTATCGCACTCGGAATCGAGCATTCCCGTCAGGCTATGGAAGCCGGAAGAATGGTTACGGACATGACGAACGAACTGCTGAAAAAGAATGCCGCCGCTCTCCATCAGGCTACGGTTGACGTAACAAAGGAAGCGGAACGCGGTATCGTCGACATTGAAACGCTCACCCACACCAACGAACAGCTCATTCAGACCCTTGACGAAGTACAGCAAATTCAAAAGGAGGGACGCGAAAAGAGAATCGCAGCGGAAGCCGAGCTTGGCAGAATCGAAAACGAACTCAAGACTAAGCTCATCGGTATGCGTTCCTGATCGCAGCTTAACATGAAAAACTCACGAATTAAAATATCACTCGCGGCACGGATTCTGCTCATCATCACGGTAATAACGCTGACTGCGCTTCCGGTACTCGCTGCTGCATATCCGAAACCGAAGAACAACGTAGCGGACGAGGCAGGCGTGTTATCAGAATCCACAATCCGCGCTATCGAAACGGCGAACAAAACTCTCGAGCTTGACACGGGAACTACCATCGCGGTCTGCACGGTCGACACCACGGGAGAGAGCGACATTGCCGAATATGCGCGCGGTGTTTTCAAGGAATGGAAGCTCGGCGAGGGTGTGCTGCTCCTCATCGCAAAGGACGACAAGAACTACTACTTCGTGCAAAGCGTCGGAGTTGAAAGCGTACTCACAAACGACGTGCTGAAATCCATCCGCGACGAATACCTTGAAGAAGACTTTGAAGCCGGAGATATTAACCGCGGCGTAAACAAGTGCGTCACAAAGCTGAAAAACGTACTCACCGCAGGAATACCCGCCGCAAAAACTTCAGACAATACCACAGATACCGCAAATTCCGAGCCTACGGGAACGACAGTCGGCAGTGTCATAGCAGGATTTTTCAAAGCTGTTCTTTGGATAGTGCTCATCGCAGTCGTGCTTCTCGTCGCGTTCTTCGTGCTCGCCATGTACAATGAAGACGCCGCAGCACTGTTCCGCAAGTACATACTCCGCAAGCCCGACAACCGCAGAATGCCCGAGGAATACTACGACGAAAGACTCTACGGCGATCCGCGCAGAAGACAGAACCGAAACAGACTGCCGCAGGGACAAGCTCAGCCGAGACTCCGCGCACCCGAGGACAGATATTCTCAGGGTGAAAACCGCTGCAACTACAATTCTCAGCCGCGCAGAAGACCGCAAAACAGACAGAACGGACAGTACAGCCAAAATCCGCGTCCGAGAAACAATGCACAGTACAACGGTCAAGGCTACAACAGAAATCAGAACCGTCAGAGAAGCAATTCAGACCGTGACGGCTACTCTCAGAGCTATCAGCAGAATTCTTATTCACAGAATAATTACTCCCAGAATTCATATTCCGACGGCTCCGAAACACGCGCATTCAATATTCCCACTCACAACGGACAGAATCAGGGAAGATAATATCCTAACAAATTACAACAAGGTAAAAACATGATATCCATCAGCACAAACAACTTAGCATACCGCATCGGGACCCGCGTAATACTCGAAGGCATATCCTTTGCGATAGAAGACGGCGACCACCTTGCGATAGTAGGTGTGAACGGAAGCGGCAAAAGTACTCTGCTCCGTATGCTGTGCGGCGAATACGAACATGACGAGGGCAGCGTATTCATCGCGAAGGACAAAACAATCGGTATGCTCCATCAGGACGACGCGTTCAACGTGATAAAGGTCGGAGTTGAGACGGAAAACGTAAAATCCCCCGTCAACGACACCGTTCTCGGTCAGATGTACGCGGTGTTCCCGGAGCTTGTCGAAGCCGAAATGAAGCTGGAGAGATTACAGCACGAGCTTGACACCACTCCCGCCGAGGACACGGACAAGCTCAGCCGCCTATCGAATGAATTAAGCGCTGTGAACAACAGATACATCCGTGATGGAGGACTCCACTACAAGTCGCGCTGCCGCAGTATTCTCGTGAACCTCGGCTTCGGCGAAGAGTACTTTAACTCTCCCGTTTCGCAGATGAGCGGAGGTCAGAGAACACGTCTCGCTCTTGCACGTCTGCTCTCACGCGAACCCGATATTCTCATTCTCGACGAGCCGACGAACCACCTCGACACCGAAACAATGGAGTGGCTTGAAAATCACCTCTCGGCTTATCCTAAAAACAAAACCATCATCCTCGTATCGCACGACCGTCTCTTCCTCGACAGAGTAACAAACAAGACCCTCGACATTGAAAACTGCGGCGCGAAGCTGTACAAATGCTCGTACTCGCAGTATGTTGTCGAAAAGGAAGCGTACCGCCGCGAGATGCAGAAGAAATACGACCTGCAGCAGAAGGAAATCGCCCGTCTCGAAGCGTACATCGAACAGCAGAGACGCTGGAACCGCGAGCGCAACATCATAGCGGCGGAATCGCGAGAAAAAGCCATCGCCCGCATGGAAAAGGTCGAAAAGCCGAAAGCTCTTCCGAAATCCATTCACTTTGCGCTTGAATCCTCGGGTGAATCCGGCAACGACGTACTTGATGTAAAGCGTCTCACAATGGGATTCGGCGAGCATGTGCTGTTCCGCGACCTCTCGTTCCTCGTGAAAAAGCACGACAGGCTGTTCATCTCCGGACCGAACGGCTGCGGAAAGTCAACACTTATAAAACTCCTGCTCGGCAAGCTTGAAGCCCTGTCGGGGGAAATTGAGTTCGGCTACAACGTCACAGTCGGCTACTACGATCAGGAAAACCAGAATCTCGACGAGAACAACACCATCCTCGACGAGCTGTGGGACGCATACCCGAACCTCACCCAGACGGAAATCCGAAACACCCTCGCTATCTTCCTCTTCCGCGGAGACGATATTGAGAAAAAAGTAGAGGTTCTCTCAGGCGGAGAAAGAGCGCGTCTCACACTGGCAAAGCTCATCCTCTCCCGAATGAACCTGCTTATACTCGACGAGCCGACGAACCATCTCGACATTGAATCCCGCGAAGCACTTGAAAACGCGCTGAAGGACTTTGACGGCACTATAATCTGCGTGTCTCACGACCGTTACTTCACACGTCAGCTTGCCACAAGATTCATCGACATTGGAGAAAACGGACTTGACTACCGCGGAGGATATGACGGCTACTGTGAATACAAGGCAAGGCTTAAAGCCGGAAAAGAAGACCTCACGCAGTATGTGCAGATAGAATCCTCGCAGAAGGACGAATATCTCGAGCGAAAGAAATCGAACGCCGAAAGACGCAAGCAGGAAAAGCACATGAAGGAAGTCGAGCGCGAGATAGGAAAGCTTGAGCATGAGCTTGTCGACATAGACGATTTTCTCGGAAGTGACGAAGCCGCAGTGGACTACGTGAAAGCCGCGGAGCTTTACGACAGAAAAATAGTCATAGAGGATCGTCTCATGCAGCTTTACGAGGAAGAAGAAGCCTACGCCGCGGAAAAAGAAGCGGAAAACGCAGAAAACGCATAACAAAAATGACCCTGTTCGTATCGTCCAAAGTCAGATTCTTTCTAACCTCGGACTGTTTGAAGGGTCATTTTTTATTTTATTAAATTAAGCAGACTGTCGTCGTCAAATCCCGTCAGCGAATACAGCTCGTCAAGCGTTCCGTGAGGTATTTCGGTGTCGACGACTGCTTTAATTTTCAGCCTGTTCTTCATTCCGCGAAGCTTTAACTCTGCCGCCAGCTTTTCTCCGATGCCGCCGCTTTGCGAGTTTTCTTCTATTAATATAATGTCCTCTCCCATAAGCTCGACAGCTCCGTCTGGAATGGGGTACACTTTTTTCAGCCCTATCAGCCGAATTCCGCTCATTCCGCTCCTCTGTATCAGTGACAAAATTCGCGTCGTGAGTCTGCCGGAGGTGACAATGGTTTTGCCTGCTCTCTCCCCGATGTCCCACATGGTGTAGTCTTTGCAGTTTTCGTTCGGTGGGAATTCCGCGCAGACGTCACGCTTCACGTTGTCCTTCGGGTAGCGTATTATCGTGAGCTTATCGGAAGCAAGGGAGAGGTCAATCTCATTCTCCATCGTGTGCTCGTCGTATGCGTCGTAGATATTCACATTCGGCAAGGCTGAAAACAGCGCGTAATCGAACACTCCCTGATGCGTAACTCCGTCTCCCGGTACGATTCCGGTATGTGAGAGCATGAGAGTCAGCGGAATATGCTGAAGCGACACGTCATGCCAAAGCTGATCGAACACTCTCTGCGCGAAGGTGGAGTAAATCACCACGACAGGCTTCATCTTTCCGAGGGAAAGTCCGGCTGACATTGTTACCGCGTGCTCCTCCGCTATTCCCACGTCGAAAAATCTGTCGGGGAACATATCTCGGAACATATCCAGTCCGCAGCCCTTTGACATAGCGGCGGTTATCGCGCAGATTCTCTCGTCCTCTCCGGCTTTTCTGCAAATTATATCCGAGAAGGCGTCGGTGTAGGTTCTCTCGGACGCATGGCAGAGGATATTTTTCGTGTCGTCAAGCTCAAACGGGGACGTGCTGTGGTATCTTTCGGGGTATTTTTCGGCGGGAGCGTATCCGAATCCCTTCTTCGTTTTCATGTGGACGATTACGGGACCGTTCTTCTGCTTCGCTTCCTCGAGAACCGCGGTCAGTCGCTTGATGTCGTTGCCGTTCACAGGTCCGATGTATTCAAGCCCGAACGACTCAAACCACGTCTCTGAATTCGTCAGTCTCTTGAAAAAATCCTTGAACCGCCTGGCAAACGCTACCATTCCGTCACCCACAAGCGGCACTTTCTCGAGGGTATGCTTCAGCACGGTCTTGAAGTTGAAGTAGCTCTCGCTCGTGCGGATATACGAAAGGTAGTCCGACAGCCCGCCGACGTTTTTCGAGATTGACATTTCGTTGTCGTTCAGAATCACGATGAGCCTCAGCCGCCTTACCGCCATTTGGTTCAGCGCTTCGTATATCATTCCGTTTGTGAACGAGCCGTCACCGATGACCGCCACTACCCACGATTTGTTTCCGCTTATTCTGTTCGACTCGGCAATTCCGACAGCTGTAGAGAGTGATGTTCCCGAATGCCCTGAGGTAACGGTGTCGTATTCGCTCTCGTCGCGGTTTGTCATGCCGGATATCCCGCCGAGCTTTCGCAAAGTAAAAAATCTTTCGTATCTGCCGGTGAGTATTTTGTGCGCGTATGCCTGATGTCCGACGTCGAAAATCAGTCTGTCTCCCGCTTTGCAGTCAAACACGCGGTGCAGCACAATCGACGGCTCCACCATACCGAGATTTGACGCGAGATGTCCGCCGTTTTTCGACGTAGTGTCAATAATAGTCCGTCTTATTTCGTCGGCAAGTTCAGTCAGTGACGATTCCGGCAGCTTTTTCACATCATCCGGGGACTTTATTTCGTCGAGTATATAGTTTTCGCTCAAAAAATTCAGTCCTCTCAATTTCCGCCCTGCGCTTCTTCGGCGAGGTTGGTGAATTTTGTGAATCGTCCTATCCATCCGAGCTTTACCTTGTCAAGTGAGCCGTGACGGTTCTTTGCGACGATAACCTCCGCAACGGACTGGTCGGTAGTTTCGTCCTTGTAGTATTCGTCTCGGTAGAGGAACATAACGATATCCGCGTCCTGCTCGATTGCACCGGAGTCTCTGAGGTCGGACAGCATCGGGCGTTTATCGGGTCGGTTTTCCGGTCCTCTCGAAAGCTGTGCGCAGCATATTACCGGTATCGCAAGCTCCTTCGCGAGAAGCTTTAATCCTCTCGAAATGTCTCCGACTTCCTGAACACGGTTGTCGTTGTGTCGGTCGCCTTGCATGAGCTGCAAGTAGTCGACTACGACAAGTCCGAGGTTCTTCACGCGGCGCAGCTTTGATTTCATCGCAGTAACTGTTACGCCCGGCGTGTCGTCTATGAGAATCTCCGTCTCGGAAAGTCGGGAGGAGGCGTATGCTATGGCGTTCCAGTCCTCCGCTGAGAGAGTACCCGAGCGCATTTTGTAGCTGTCTATCTGCGCTTCACTCGAGAGCATACGGTTTGCAAGCTGCTCCGCCGACATTTCAAGCGAGAACACGCATACGGTTTTCTTTGTGCGAATCGCGGCTTCCGTGGCAATGTTCATGGCGAACGAGGTTTTACCCATACCGGGACGCGCTCCGATGAGCACCAGGTCAGCTTCCTGCATTCCGACTATTACGTTGTCGAGAGCAGTGTAGCCTGTCGGAGTACCTCTGAGCGCTTCGGGGTCCTGCGAGAGCTTTGTCAGTCGGTCGTATACCTGTATGAGAGCGTCGCGGATATGTACGAAATTCTTGTTTTCCCTGCCCTCCGCGATACGGAATATCTTTGACTCCGCGAACTCGACGAGGTTTTCCGCGCTGTCGTCCCCTGCGTATGCGGCTTCCGTGATGTCGTCTCCCGCTTCAATGAGCTGCCTGAGCACCGCCTTGTCTCGGACGATATCTGCGTAGTCCTTTGCGTTTGCAGCGGTCGGAACAGCCTCTGCCACAAGACGAAGGTATTCCCTGCCACCGGATTCATCGTAGGTACCGCTTTTTACAAGCTCGTCTATCAGCGTAACGACGTCGATATTCTTTGACTTTAAATACATCGACTGCATCGCGCGGAAAATCTCGGTGTGCTCCGGAACGTAAAAATCCTCGGCTGAGATAAGCGGCGCGATTTCGTCCATGCACATAGGGTCGATGAGAATGGAACCGAGAAGAGACTGCTCCGCTTCAAGCGAAAACGGCAGCTTTCTGTCAAGCTCGTTATTCATTTTTCTCACCTGCCTTATGTATTAAAGTTATTTAATCCTGTTTAATATTTGCTCAGCCTGCGTAAACGAGGACGTTCAGCTTGCCGGAGATTTCAGGATAGAGCTTTACGTCAACCGTGTATGTGCCGTAGCCTTTGATGTTTTCGCCGAGCACCACTTTTCTCTTGTCAACTTCAATACCACACTGTTCTTTGAGCGCTTCCGCAATATCCTTTGTGGTAACGGAGCCGTAGAACTTGCCGTCCGCGCCTTCCTTTACCTTGATTTTCACGAGAGTTCCCGCGAGCTTTTCCGCAGTGTCGCGTGCAGCCTGTTTTTCAAGCTCGATGCGTCTCTGCTTTGCGGCTTCCTTGTTCTTTATGTCGTTTAAAACCTTTGCGTCCGCTTCAACCGCGAGCTTCTTCGGGAAAAGGAAGTTGCGCGCATATCCGTCGGACACATTGATAAGATCGTCCTTTTTTCCCTGTCCCTTTACGTCCTGTAAGAGTACTACTTTCATTATTATATTCCTCCGATATTTTGTAGATTTACTTTATGAATTTGTCTATTGATTCCTTGAGCAGAGACACCACTTCTTCAACGGTCTTTTCCCTGCACTGCACTGCCGCGGAATCAAAATGCCCGCCGCCGCCCATGTTTTCAAGCACGAGCTGCACGTTCAGGCTTCCCTGAGAGCGAGCCGAAATGTGTACGACGTCGCCTATCTTCACCACCGCGAACGACGCTTCAATTCCTACGACTTTAAGCAGGTTGTCCGCCGCCTTTGCCGCTATAACTCTGTCGCCGTCATCAAGGTCGTCCACTATCGTAATGGCACAGGAGCCGCGATATATCTCAACATTTCTCCTGAATTTTGCCTCGCGCATGTAGTCGTCAAAGCTCTCGCGGAACAGCTCCTTAACATCGGCAGTGGATGCGCCGCGGTCTCTCAGGTACATTGCCGCCGAGAAAGTGCGCGTTCCGACGTTTTGAGTGAACTGCTTCGTGTCGAGAGTGATTCCCGCGAGCATGACGTCAGCCTCAGCCGGAGATAAGTCGTCCTTCGGCAGCACCTGCTCCAGCATTTCCGCGACGATCTCACAGGTAGACGAAGCGGAAGGTTCTATATACTCAACGTCAGGCTCGGTTTTGAACTCCGATACCTTACGGTGGTGGTCGATTACAGCAAGCTTTTCGGTTCTGTAGGCAAGCTCCGGCAGCTCCGTGTTTTCCAGTCGATTCACGTCCGCTACTATGACGAGAGTTCCCGTTTCAAGCAGATCAAGTGCGCGCGCGGAGTCCACGAAAACCGACGGATAGTCCTCATCGGCTTCAAGTATCTTGCGGCATCCGAAAAGGTTCGCGTCGGTCATGTCAAGCACGATGTTCGCGTCAACTCCGCAGTATTTCACGATACGCGAAAGTCCCACACACGCGCCGATTGCGTCAAAGTCAGCCTTTTTGTGACCCATGATGAGCACGTTTGTCGCTTTTTTCGCCGCGGACATAAGCTCGTTTGACACAACTCTTGCCCTTACGTTGGTACGCTTCTGCACGCCCTTTGTAACGCCGCCGAAGAAGTCAATAGATCCCTCGCCCTTCACCGCAGCCTGATCTCCTCCTCTTTGGAGTGCCATATCAAGCGCGGCATGTGCGTTTTTCTCGCGGTCACGGTAGCTTTCTCCTATGCCGGACACACCCATTGATATTGTCAGGGGAAGGTTTGTGTCTCCCGCTCTGACTGCACGGACTCGGTCGAGAATGTCGAACTTGCACTCTATCAGCTCGTCAAGAACGGACTTTACCGTGACGAAAATGTACTTGTCCCTCTCGTATTCCTTGAGAATTCCGCCGTATTCGTCAGCCCAGTCGCGTATAATCTCGTCGATTCGAGCCGCGGCGGGTCTGTACTGCTCGCTGTCGTACTGCATCATTTCCGAAAGATTGTCTATTATAATATAGCAAACAACTGTCTCCTCGCTCTCCATTTTGGCGGTAAGCTCATCAAGCTCGGTTGTTTCCGTCGTCATGATGAGCGCGAAGTCGTTGTCGTCGGTCTTGATATGGTTGTATTTCACGAGGAATGAACGTCCCTCGCAGGTAAGTCTTGCACCTCTCTCGCTTCTGTCAGCACGGATGTCAGCAAGTGTAACTCCGAACAGCTCCGACACAGACTCGCCGTAGAGCTTGTTTTTCTCGGAATGAAGCTCTTCCGTCGCGTTGTTGTACCAGATTATCCTCTCGGACGAGTCGCATATGAAAACGGGGGTGTTCATCTTAACGACGGCGTCGAACATTATCCTACCCATGACGGGCGCGAGAGTTTCGTTTCCGGATTTAATCTTCCTCTGCTTTTCGAGAAGGAGATACGCAAGCGCACATATTCCTACATAGAGCACGCCGACAAAAACCCCGCTGTAGAGCTTATCCGCCTCGGTAGTGAGAGATATTGCGATGTACAAAACAAGGCAGACAATAGCGGACAGCACAAATATCAGCGCAGTCTCGCGTCTTATCCCCTGCATCATACCACGCAGGTCGTTTTTCTGTTTGGAGTTTTTCGGCATGGTTGACACCTTTATTAGTTATAGTTCTGATTTATCTTTTCTTTTGGTTATGGCTTTGAAGGCTCCGCAGACTGACATTATCACAAGAGACACGCGCATTCCGAGAAGAAGCACCACGAAAAACGCAACAATAATGCTGACGGTACTTCGCTTGTTCACGGAAAAATACTCGTCCTCCGGCTTTTTCAATACCTCGCCGATACCGACAGCCGCACACGGGAGTATCATAACATATGTGAGACTTTTCATCATAACGAAAGCAAGCTCAAAGTCACTGCCGGAGGTAAGGAAGAACATCACCGCCGATGCAATATAGACAAGCGCGAACGTTTTCGGCATTGTAATCTCGCGCGACATTGAAATGAACACGTCCTCGCAGTCAAGCACACGGAAAAGCAGCTTCGCGAGAATATCCGAGATGTACGCGAGAGTGAGGGACAAAATTCCGGCATAAGCGGGGAGCATCGTTATTATCTCACGTGCGGCATAGGAGCATACATGTTCTTCCACAGCCGAGCCGAGGGAAAAATACAGTGAGGATATCGCGCTTTTCACACCGGAATACAGCGACATGAGCGCGTCCTCTGCTCCCGAATATCTCAGTCCGGCAAAGGCTATGGCGGAGATGAGCAGGCAGAGTGCGAAGGAGAGAGACACCGATGTAATTCGTCTGAATCTTGTCACACGGGAAATCATCGACACCGCGAAAGCATATGCCGTCACGAGCACGGTAAAGAGGAACACAGCCGCCGAGAACAAACTTACACCGGAAAAGTACAGCGCAGCCGCCGTTATGGGAGTAGTAAGCAGCGAGGCGTATCTTCTCCACAGCAGTATGACCATCGCGTATGAGCAAACGGCGACAGGAACAAACGCCAGCGATGCCGCAAGTCCCGCGAGTGAAGTGCCGTCCGCCGATGAAGTGAGCAGCTTAGCTCCGGCGCAGGAGAAGAGAGCTGTCGAGAGCATGAAAACAAGCGCAAGCGGTAGTCTCATCTCGGGAAGATCGTCGCGTTTTTGCATGACAGAAAACAGTTTTCCGAGCATACCGCGCCCTCCGCATAGAGATAAATATAGATATTGTAATTATATCACAATATACGCGTTTTAGCAAGGAGCGAGGGCAAAATTTTCGCGTGTCTTCGGCTTTTGGAAACACAAAAAAGGCTCACGAGGTCTTTGCCGTACCGTAAGCCTTTCTATTCAGTTTAGTCACACGTACTTGTCCGCTTGGAGCCGGAACATATTCGCGTAGATGCCGCCTTTATTCATGAGCTCTCTGTGCGAACCGTCCTCCGCTATCCTTCCGTCAGACAGAACCAATATGCGGTGCATGTCGATAAGGTTGAATATTCTGTGGGTTATCATTACCGCGCCTTTGTCATTCGACACCTCCGTGAATTCCGTGAATATTTCATGCTCGCAGACGGGGTCGAGGGAGGCGGAAGGCTCGTCAAGCAGTATTTCCTTTGAATCCTTGTAGTAAGTCCGCGCGAGTCCGAATCTCTTCCACTGACCTCCCGACAGCTCACGTCCGTTTTCGTCAAACCGCTTTGTGAGCTGAGTGTCAAGTCCTCCTTCCCACGCGGATATTATCTCACCGAGGCGGCTTCTCCGGGCAGCTTCGTTTACGCAGTCGTCGTTGTTTTCACAGGCAGCTTTTTCGAGGTCGGATATGATTATATTCTCTCGCGCGCTCATGCTATAGTCGACGGATTCCTGGAACATCGCACCGTAGACCTTACGATACTCACCCAAATCATACTCGGCGATATCCTTTCCGTTCAGCAAAATTCTGCCGGAAGTAGGCTCATACAGGCGAAGGAGCAGTTTTAGTATTGTCGATTTTCCCGTGCCGTTTTCGCCGACTATGCCAATTTTTTCCTTGCCGGTTATCTTAAACGAACAGTGCCTTAAAACGTCGCGCTTCGAGCAGGGGTATCTGAATGAAACGTCATCAAACTCTATGCATATCTCATCGCCGCTGACACGTTCTTTTCCGCCGCTCTCGTTTGTTGAATCAAGCGTGAGAACGTCGCGTATGTAGTCAAGGTTTTCGGAAATATCGTTGAGCGTGATAACGGAGTCGACAATATCAATGGACGCGGTCGTGAAGCTCGAGAGAATGCTGACGTAGTACGTGATATCTCCCACTCCGATGAGCCGCTTCAGCGCAGAATACGCCAGTCTGATATAGAAAATGATATCGGACACTGTCACAACAAGGGACGACAGGATTTGAAGTCCGAGCTGCTTCAGATTCTTTTTGTCGTAGGCGTCGTTGCGGTTCTTCCATTCCCTGTTGTACTTTCCGAGGAAGAAATCCTTTATCCCGTAAAGCATTATCTCCAGACGCTCCGCTCCGAAAAACAGTCCGTAGTAGTAGTCCCTCTTACGCTCGGATTTTTCGTATTTCTGCTCGAATTTTCGGTCTTCATCCGACATTTTCAGCTTTATCATGTATCGCGGTATGCAGAGTACAAGTATTATCGGAATTATCCACAGCGCAAAGCGTCCGAGTATGATTCCCGAAATGACAAGCTGCGTCAGCGAATACAGCACGTTTTTCAGCACCGTAGACACGTCGAGAATATCGTACATTATTCGGTTGGCGTATGACATTTTGTCGGCAAATACCGGGTCGTCATAATACGAATACTTTATCTTCGCCATCTTTTCGACGCAGAAGTTGTCTATGTGGTACTTTATCTCGGCGTCGTATCTGGTGGTGACGATACTGTTTATCTGCTTTACCGCGCATTGCAGGAGCAGAGACAGCACATAGAATATTACAAGTGTCAAAACATATCCGACAGTCTTCTCCGATGTACCTGAGAACTTAGCCACTACCTCGTTTACTACGTTCTTCCAGATGAACAAAGGCAGATACGGAATTACCGAAACCACCATGAACACGATGGATGAAACGATGAGCAAGGTCGGCGCGGAACGGTATGCGAGCTTCGTACTGAACGCAATGTTACGTGCAACGGACGCGAGCTTTTGCAGTTTATTTTTCATCTTCAGCCATTCCTTTCTTGAACTTTTCCGCCTGTATGTTGTACAGCATAGCGTAGTGTCCGTTCAGCTTTAAGAGCTCCTCGTGGCTTCCGCTTTCGATGAGACGACCGCCCTCGAGCACCATTATGTAGTCAACCGACATTACTCCCGACAGGTGGTGCGATATCATAATTCCGCCGTGACCGTCACACAGTCTGCGGAACGATTTGAAAACCATATCCTCCGCAATGGGGTCAAGCGCCGACGTCGGTTCATCAAGAATGAGCATTTTGTGGTCTCCGTAGAACGCGCGAGCAAGAGCCAGCCTTTGCCATTGACCGCCGGACAGCTCTATTCCGTCCTCTTCAAACCTCTTCGTTAGCTGTTTGTCAAGCATGGCGTCAAGCTCGGACAGATTAACGGTGTTCAAGGCTTCCTTTACCTTTGCTTCATCCGTCGGTCTGCTGACGTCTCCTATCGAAACGCTCTCGCTCAGAGAAACCGAATACTGCGATATATGCTGGAAGCATACTCCGAAAGCACTGCGCAGTGAACGCAGAGAATACTCCTTTATATCTCTGCCGCTTATGAGAATCTCCCCGCTTTCAGGCTCGTATATCCGCATAATCAGCTTTATCAGCGTGCTTTTTCCGGCTCCGTTCAGTCCGACAAGGGCGACGCACATTCCGGATTTTATCGTGAAGCTGACGTCGTTGAGCACATACGCGTCGTTTCCGGGATAACGGAAGGATACGTGGGAAAATGTTATCTCTGGCGCGTCGGGGAATTCGAGCTTTCCGTCGTCCGCTAAGTCGTTGTCACTTTCGAGGAAGCTCTTGAAGCTCAGAATGTGCGGGACGTAGTAGCTCATCTCCTCGGCTATGTTGTTAACGAGAGTTCTGCGCACCTGCTCCTGCATTGATATCATAAGTCCTATGTAAAGCACAAGAGTACCGGGAAGCATTTCGCCCTGAACTGTTTTGTATGTGAAGAACACCGCGAAAAACATAACGCTGAAATACGTAAATATGTTTCCGAGGAGGTTTTTCAGTCCGGCTTTTGAATGCAGCTTAAGTATTTTGCCTTTCAGAGATTTCAGCTTTTCGTCAAACAGCGATATAAAGTGGTCGGCGTTTGAATATGCCCTGACCTCCTTCGCGTATTTATTGCTTGTGAGTATTTCACGGTAGTAGTCGCGCTGTCTGCTTTCCTTGATGTTGTCAAAATTGAAAACGGACATTTCGATTTCGCTCTTGTAGGTGAAAATGCAGCCGGGAATGCAGGTCAGAAGAAAAATAATGCCTGCCACGGGAGAATAGCGCAGAAAAACGACAAGAGACGCGCCCGTGGTTATTATCGCGGAGAAGGTGTTTATCATGGATTCGCTTCCGTTCGCGAGCAGCCATCCCTCCATGGAAGCCGCTTCCACCGCGTCACGATTTGCGGGGTCATCAAGGTAAGCCGCGGAAACATTCGCCATCTTGGTGATTTTTGCCATCTCCACCGTATGCCTTACAATATTCGACATTTTGTTTTTCATCCAGTCGTAGATGTGGTTCGCGAAAACCAAAATTATCATGAGAAGCAGGTATACCGTCAAATAGCGCGCCGCGGCATTGTCAAATATTTTCTCCTGCATAGGCTCGAGAAAACCGTTGACCGTCCTTTCCCATACAAACACCGACGCTATCGGTATCAGATTTATGAAAAAGCTCAGCAGCAGCGAACCGACGTACATCCACCTGCTCGACTTAAAAGCGAACGCCATTGCGTAAAAATTCGCCTTAAAGTATTCCTTTATTTTTCCTGTGATTTTATGTATTGTCTTCATAGTCTGTGAACCTTTTTGTCCCCGAAATGTCGTTTCCCCAAATTTTCAATACCCGCCGAGCCTGAATTTCAGCAAGATATACGAATGCATTTTAACATACAGTAAACATAATGTCAATATATGTAATCAAAAAAACAATATATGTTCAAATCTATCATCCCAACCGACGGTTGTATCTCGCAAAACACGCCTCTATTGCTTTTCCGCCGCCTCTCGGGTATAATAGTCACAGAAAAGGAGGCGGAAGCATGAAAAACATAGGAAAAACCATAGCGGAATGCAGAAAAAAGCTCGGTTTTACGCAGGAACAGCTCGGCTCGCGGCTCGGAATATCGTCTCAGGCGGTATCTAAGTGGGAAACGTGCGACAGTCTGCCGGACATCACTTTAGTACCGAAGATATGCGCAGTCCTCGGGATAACTCCGGATGAGCTTTTCGGAATGGACGGCGGCAAAGCGGAAGAATACAGCGGGGAGAATGCGCTTGAGGTGATATCGCGGCTGTTTTACGCAAACCATACAAAAATCGAGAGCGGTGCGGAAAAGCTGAGCGACAAGGGCGTATTCATCTACGATGGCGGCTCATGCGGATTTGTGGCGCTTGAAGGATATCGTGACGCGGTGTTTTCTGCCGACAGTGAAGTTATAGCAAAGACCTTATCAATTTTTGACGAGAGAGACGTCATTGAGGTACTGCGGCATTTGTCGTTCTCTTCCCCCGTCGCCGTTGAAGAACTTTCAAAGCTGTCGGGGATAGAGGAAGAAAAGCTCGACAAGGTGCTGTTCAGACTGATAAAAGCAAACGTCATTGCATACGGCTCGGACATGGGAGAGGAAAACAAGCGCGGTTACATCTACTCGACAGGTATGGGAGGAATTTTTCTTATGCTTCTCGGATGCGCGGTAACGGGTCAGGCAGGGGAAAGCGTCTCGCCCATCGGTCAGTTCTGGATAGGATAACAAAAATGTCCCAACCTCAAAAGTTAGGCAAAAACTAACAAATGGAGGTCGGGACTGTTTTTTATTTATCTGTTTGCGAGGATTGCGTCGATTTCGTCGAGCTCTTCTTTTGTAAGCTTCATGTTGTCGAGGGCTTTTACGTTTTCAGTCACCTGCTCGGGCTTTGACGCGCCTATGAGAGCGGAGGTAACTACAGGGTCGCGGAGGGTCCATACAAGCGCCAGCTGAGCGAGGGTCTGTCCTCTTCTCTCGGCGACAGCGTTCAGTGCGCGTACTGTCTTCATGAGATCCTCGTTTATGTCGGAAGCACGGAGGAAGCGCGGGTCATGTACTGCTCTTGAATCCGCGGGAATACCGTTTAGATATCTTCCCGTGAGTCTGCCGCCCGCAAGAGGTCCGAACGCCATGATGCCTACGCCTTCTTCGCGCACAACATCGGTAAGTCCGCGCTCTATGCTTCTGTTGAACATACTGTAGTTCGGCTGATGGATGAGCAGGTGCATACCCATGTCGTTCATGCATTTCACTGCGCGGCGGGTCTGGTCGGGATTATAGTTCGAGATTCCGGCGTACAGTGCTTTTCCGCTCTTCACGATATCATACAGCGCGCCCATTGTCTCTTCGATAGGAGTGCCGTCGTCGGGTCTGTGGTGGTAGAAAATGTCAACGTAGTCGAGGTTCATTCTCTTCAGCGACTGGTCTATGCTTGCGATGAGGTATTTTCTGCTGCCGTCGTTGCCGTAGGGTCCCTTCCACATCTCGTATCCGGCTTTGGTGGAGATGACAAGCTCGTCGCGGTACTTATGCCAGTCTCGTCTGACGTGTTCGCCAAAATTGCGCTCAGCTTCACCGTAGGGCGGTCCGTAGTTGTTCGCAAGGTCGAAATGTGTGATTCCGTTGTCGAATGCCGTGCGGAGTATCTGCTGCTGTGTGCCGAACGGTGTTATGTCTCCGAAGTTGTGCCAAAGTCCGAGAGATATTGCCGGGAGCTTGAGTCCGCTTCTTCCGCATCTTCTGTAGGGCATTTTGTCGTACCTTGTCTCTGCGGGAGTGTAGGGAACGTATTGTTCGTAGCTCATTTTGTTATCCTTGAGTTTTTTCTTCATTTTATCACAGTCTCTCAACTGCGTCAAGGCGGGGGAATAATATTTTGTGAATTTTCTATCTTTTTGTGCAATACTGAAAAAATTATGGTATAATAGCGGCAGAATAAAAATTTGTCATTACATAGACAAGGAGACAAACTAATGAGAACCTATATGTTCTGCAATGCTCACCTTGACCCGGTGTGGCTGTGGCAGTGGGAGTCCGGCTTATCCGAGGCTATCTCCACATTCCGCGCGGCTTCCGAGTTCATCGACGAGTACCCCGACTTCATTTTCAACCACAACGAATCTCTTCTCTACGAATGGGTGGAGGAAAACGAGCCTGAGCTGTTTGAGAAGATAAAGAGACAGGTAGCGGACGGAAGATGGAACATAATCGGCGGTTGGTTCCTTCAGCCAGACTGCAACATTCCCTCCGGCGAGGCTATATTCCGTCAGGTGCTCCGCGGAAGAATATACTTCTACGACAAATTTAATAAGGTTCCCGTAACCGCCGTCAACTTCGACTCGTTCGGTCACGCGCAGGGTCTTGTACAGATGCTTAACAAATGCGGCTACAAGAACTACGTCAACATCCGTCCCGGAAGAGGAAACTACGACTTCGACAACGAGGACTTCCTCTGGAAAGGCTACGACGGCAAATCCGAGGTTCTGGTACACCGCTCCGACAAGGGTTACAACTCCGTTTTCGGCGAGGTAAACCGCGAGCTTCCCGAATGGGTTAAGAGATACGCAAACTCCGACACCGCGCTCTACCTCTGGGGCGTAGGAAACCACGGCGGCGGTCCTTCCAGAATCGACCTCGACAACATTGCAAAGATGAAGGCGGAGGGCATGGATATCGTTCACTCCACTCCCGACGAATACTTTAAGACGGTAGACCGCGACGCCTGCCCCGTTGTTGACAGAGGTCTGAACACGCTGATGGAAGGCTGCTACACATCCATTATCCGCATAAAGCAGATGCACCGCAGACTTGAAAACGACCTTGTCATGGTGGAAAAGATGGCTTCTCAGGCGGCTCTCTCCGGTCTTTCAAAGTACGAGAAGGAAAAGATTGACGACGCATGGCGCGACCTTCTCTTCGCCGAATTCCACGACTCCCTCCCCGGCTCCTGCATTCAGCCTGTTGAGGACGACATTATCCGCATGCTCGACCACGGTCTTGAGATAATGAATCAGCTTAAGGCAAAGTATTTTCTCGCGCTCTGTGCCGGTCAGGAGAAGATAAAGGACGGCAACACTGTTCCGCTCATCGTCTACAACCCGCATCCGTTTGAATATACTCAGCCGATAGACGTAGAGTTCCTGCTCCCGCGTCAGCTCTGGCACAAGAAGTTCTCGAACCCGATAGTATACAGAGACGGCAAGGCAGTTCCCTCTCAGCAGGCGAAGGAGTCAGGCAACTTCTACATGGACTGGTGCAAGAGAGTAGTATTCACGACCCCTCTCCCGCCCTGCTCCGTCACAAGACTGGACATACATTTTGACGTTATCGACTCACGTCCCGCTCCCACGACTCATCCCGAGCACTACAAGATTAAAGTTGCAACCGCTCACGGTCAGGTAGTTATAAGCTGCCGCACGGGTCACATCGAAAGCTACGTAGTCGACGGCAAGGAATTTGTAAAGCCGGGCGCGTTTGCGGTAAACGTACACACCGACGCGTACAGCAGCTGGGAAGGCAAAGGACCTCTTGACGTATACGAATCGACGGGCGCATTCCACCTTATGACAGCCGGAGAAGCTACGGATTTCGCAGGGGTAAAGGGCAGCCTTATTCAGCCGGTAAGAGTAGTCGAAGAGGGCGAGATTAACACTGTAGTTGAAGCCGACTTTATCTACAACAACTCCCGTATGCACACGAAGTACACGATAGACAAGCTCACGGACGAGATAGAAATCGAAACGAGAGTGTTCAACGCCGAAAACGAGATGAGATTCAAGCTGTTCATCCCGACGACGCTCAAAGACAGCGAACACATCGGTCAGACTATTTTCGGACGCGAGGTGCTGAAGATATCCTACGCCGACGTTGTATCTCAGTGCTGGCAGGCTCTCGCGGACAAGGAAAGCGCGCTCTGTGTAATAGATGACGGAGTTTACGGCTCGAACGCATACGACGGAAATCTTGCGGTAACTCTCCTGCGCTCTGCGGGTTACGGTGCGGGCGGCTCGGCTTGGGGAGAACCCTTCCGTGAACCCATGTATCAGCAGAGAATGGATCAGGGCGAGAGAAGATACCGTTTCCGCGTGATGGCAGGAAAGCGTGACGACATACTGCTCCGTGCCGACCGTGAAGCCGCTCAGTTCAATCAGAAGGCGTATGCTCTTGCGTTCTGCCCGTCAGGAAACGGAACAAAGCCGAAGGAACTTATCTCAGTCGACCGCGAAAACGTAACTCTCAGCTGCTTCAAGCAGAGCGAAAGAGACGCGGCAAAGTACATTTTCAGACTGTTCGAGGCTCAGGGTACGGAATGCGACGCACACATCGAGCTTCCCATAGCGGGAGTTTCACTTGATACGCACTTCACTCCGTTTGAGATAAAGACGTTCATGCTCGCGGACGGCAAGGTCACGGAGACTGATATGCTTGAGGGAGCTGTGCCTCTTTCAAACGAATAATCTTTACTATATAAAATCCTAACATAAAAAAACGGCATTCGTCAGATGTTTTCATCCGATTGAGTGCCGTTTTTCGCCTATTTTCTTACCCATTCATACGCCAGACCGACGTACTGCCATTCTCTTCGCGGGTCGCCGTCCTCTTCCTTCACTATGCCGCAGTAGGTAAATCCGCTTTTCTCGAGCAGCCTTTGCATTATCCTGTTGTCGCGGTATGTGTCGATGCGGATGCACGGGTATTTTTCCTTTGCGTAGCTTATCGTGGTGTCGAATATTCCGTGGACTTCTCCGTCGCTCGCTATTCTGTGGACGGAAATATAGTCACCGTCGTCAAGCCAGCGTCCGTCTATGCTATTATAAAGCGGGTCGTCTCCCTCGATTATGACAAACACACCGTGTATCTTTTCTTCCTCCATGACATACGCGCGGCTTACGGAGATATCGTACTCCACAAGCTCCCGCGGCGGCTGAAAGTCTCCCCACTGGTCGGGATTTCCGCTGTTTTTCATCACTTCTCTTGCGCAGGCGTAAATCTCCAGTATCCGCTCGAGGTCTTTTGTCACTGCCTTTCGTATCTTCAGCATAATCCACCTCAAAATTATATTTTGGCTCAATTATACCACAATATCCTCAGCCGCACAAGAGAAAAAAGCCTGTAAAAGCATGACACTTGTGCAGACTCTTTTTTTATTAATTACAATACCTTCGAGAGAAACTCCTTCAGGCGCGGGTTCTTCGGATTCGTGAAAAATTCCTCCGGCGGAGCTTCTTCAAGGATTTTTCCTTCATCTATAAATATAACGCGGTTCGCGGCTTCACGGGCAAATCCCATCTCGTGAGTGACTATTACCATCGTCATTCCCTCGTCCGCTACGGATTTCATGAGGTCGAGCACTTCGCCTACCATCTCCGGGTCAAGTGCGGATGTCGGCTCGTCGAACAGTATCACCTCGGGATTCATTGCCAGCGCGCGGACTATAGCTACCCTCTGCTTCTGACCGCCGGAAAGAGTTGATGGGTACACGTCAGCCTTGTCGTCAAGTCCTATCTTTTTCAGCAGGCGGTGTGCGTTTTCCCTCGCGTCGGATTTTATCTTAGCCTTAGTCGTGGTTATCTCGGTCTTCTGCTTCTTCTCTTTTCTGAAAAGGTTGGTAAGCGGCAGGAAGAAGTTGCTCACTTTAGCCTTGCGCAAGTCCGACACGCCGATGTACACCGGGGAGAGCATTATGTTTTCGATAACGGTTTTGTTGTTGAACAGGTTGAACTGCTGGAACACCATTCCCATTTTGCGGCGGTGAATGTTGATGTCAACCGACATATCCGCGATATCCACTCCGTCGAAGATTATCTGCCCGCCCGTCGGGTCTTCCATGCAGTTGAGACAGCGCAGGAACGTGCTTTTTCCGCTTCCCGATGGTCCGAGGACGCAGACGATATCGCCCTTGTTTATGGTAATATCCACTCCGCGCAGAACTTTATTGTCGCCGAAGCTCTTTTCAAGATTAATTACGTCTATCACTTTTTGCCAGTCCCCTTTCCATCAGCTTTATGCCGAGCGTTATCAGCATTACTATCACAATATAAATTATCGCCATTGCAAGGTACGGAACCATGAATTCGTATGAGTTCGTTCCTATGTAGTTGAACGCAACATAGAGATCCGCCGCGCCGACAAACGATACGACGGACGTTTCCTTGATGAGCGCGATGAACTCGTTGCCGAGGGTCGGGAGTATGTTCTTCACCGCCTGCGGAATGACAATCTTCATCATCGACACCGAGAACGACAGACCGAGCGCACGTCCGGCTTCCATCTGACCTCTGTCGACCGACATTATACCTCCGCGCATTATCTCCGAGATGTACGCGCCGCTGTTCAGTCCGAAAACTATCATAGACACCTGAACGCCGCTCGACTTTACACCGAGAAGTGGCAGGAGCACGTAGTAAAAAAGCAGCAGCTGTACTACCATCGGAGTTCCGCGGAAAAATCCCACGTAGAACGAAGCTATGCCGTTCAGCACTCTCGGCAGTCTTTTGTATTTCGGAACGACTCTCACCGTAGCAATGAGCGTGCCGATTATGATACCGACGGCAAGACCGACAAGCGCGATAAGGAGCGTGTTTTTCAGTCCCTCGAGCACCTTGTTGTAGCCGCCGTTGTCTATCATTATATCAAGGAATTTCGCTATCTTTTTGTCAAAACTTCCCATTTTTCTCCTTTATCGCGATATTTCCGTACCCACAAAACTGCCCCCTTTTATCGAGGATACTCTGAATAAATCGGATTTTTGCGATAAAAGGCTAAAATATAGGGGCTTTTATTGCAAAAATAACCTTAAATCAGAGGCTTCCTAAAGAGAGCAGAATTTGCGGTGTTATATCGTTTTATCTTTATTTTGTTTCGTTGAACGCCTTAGCTATGCAGGATGCGGGTGCTGAGTCGATAACAACAAGGTCAAGGTTGCCGTTTATGAGGTCCTGTACCGCGAGAGAGCCGTTTTTGTAGCCTGTGCAGGTGATGCTGTAGCCGCTAAAGCCCCAGCCTTCGTCGCCTTCGAGGTAGAACTGACCGGTAGTGCCGTTCTGAACTCCGGCCTTCTTTGAGGAGTCATAGGTTGCAAGAACCGCTTCAACGTCTGCTGCGCTCTTGCAGGAGTCAAACGCGGTATTGTCTGCCATAACGATGATTTCCTGAGCGGCGTTGTAGTATGTGTCGGTGAAGTTTACGTATTCCATACGGTCTTCCTTTACCGTGAGTCCCGCCATCGCGATATCGCACTTGTGCTGACCTACGCTGAGGCATACCGCGTCAAAGTCCATGTTGCTGATAACAAGCTCCTTGCCGAGTTCCTTTGCGAGAAGAGCGGCGATTTCCATGTCGATTCCGTAGTAAGAGTCTCCCTTGGTGTATTCAAAGGGTTCAAAGCCGGCGTTTGTAGCTACAACGAGCTGATCCTTTGATTCATCAAGTGTTGCGGAGGTAACAGCTGTAGGTTCGCCGTCGCCGAAGTATTTGTTGCATATCTCGTCAAACGTGCCGTCTTCCTTTATCTTTGCGATGAACGCGTTTGTCTGCTCAAGAAGCTCGGGCTGATCCTTGTCGACGCCGAAAGCATATTCTTCTTCGGTGAGCGGGATATCTATTACCTTGACTTCAGATGAAGCTGATGAGCATGATACGAGGGATACGACAAGCATTGCCGCCGCGAGAGTTAATGTGAGAAGTTTTTTCATGATGTTCGACCTTCCGATGTATTTCTTTGAATTTGATGGTATAATTATACCTTCGTCTGCATAAAAATGCAATAGTGATAGTGTAACAATATTAAATTTATTTGCATTATTTTTCGTTGAAAATGCAGCTTAAAACTAATATGCAGTATAATATGCGTAAAATTCGGGTACAATAGAGCAGTAAAAACCACACACGGAGTAATATTATGGAAGAGAAAAACGAGTCGAAAAAATACAGCAATTCGGAAGAAAACGACGCCGCGGAGAACATGAGCGAGGAAAAAACCTCCGAGGACAACGATCGTCTTGACTACATCATGAAAAGCGGCGGGGTCGTGTCAAAGACCAAGGATGAAACCATACAGTGCCTTACGATAATCGGGCAGATCGAGGGGCATTACAACCTCGGGGACGGGCAGAAGGCGACAAAGTACGAGCATATAATCCCGCTCCTCCTCTCGATAGAGGAAAGCGACGAGATAGACGGGCTTCTTGTGGTGCTGAACACGATGGGCGGGGACGTTGAGGCGGGGCTTGCGATAGCGGAAATGATAGCGAGTATGTCAAAGCCTGCCGTGTCGCTCGTTCTCGGAGGAGGGCATTCAATAGGCGTACCTCTGGCGGTGTCGGCGAAAAAGTCGTTCATAGTGCCGTCCGCTACGATGACGATACATCCGGTAAGAATCAGCGGAACCGTGGTTGGCGCGCCGCAGACATACTACTACTTTGAGCGGATGCAGAAGCGGATAATGAATTTTGTCGTGTCGCACTCGAACATCACGGAAGAAAAGTTTAACTCCCTGCTCATGCGGACGGACATGATAGCGACGGATATAGGCTCGGTGATAGACGGCGGAGAAGCGGTTGAATGCGGGCTTATCGACGAGGTAGGGGGACTGTGCGACGCGGTGACGGCTCTGCGGGAGATGATAAAGGAACGCAAATCGGGCGAATAAAAAGAAAAGAACACAGTCGCATGACTAAACATACATGGCTGTGTTCTTTTCTATGTAATTCGGTTTAGTATTACTTTCTCACAGCTTCGGCTTCACAGTATGCGCAGCGGTGTTTGCCCTCGGATACGGTGAAGTGTGCGGGAAGCTCCTGTTCGGTACGGGAGATGCAGCGTGAATTCGGGCAGACAAGGCCCTCCGCGCTCTCGCCTGCATAGTCGGAATACTCGGCGGATTTTTCGGGATTCTCTGCCTCGTCAAGCAGCTTTAATATCAGCGCCATACGCATATACTTGCCGTTTTTCACCTGTTTGAAGTAGCAGGCGCGCGGGTCTTTGTCAACGGCTACGCTTATCTCGTTCACTCTCGGGAGGGGATGGAGCACTCTGAGTCCGTCTCCTGCAAGGCTCATTTTCTCGGGTGTGAGGATGTATGAATCCTTAAGTCTTTCGTACTCGTCGGCGTCGGCGAAGCGTTCCTTCTGCACTCTCGTCATGTAGAGTATATCAAGAGACGCGATTGTATCTTCAAGGCTGTCGGTTTCGGTATAGTTAATTCCGTCGCGGTTCATTTTATCCTTGACATATCCGGGGATAGCAAGCTCCTTCGGGGAGATAAGGACGAATTTTACTCCTGTGTAGCGAGAGAGCGCCGCGATGAGTGAATGAACGGTTCTGCCGTATTTGAGGTCGCCGCAGAAGCCCACGGTGAGGTCGGAGAATCTGCCTTTTTCGCGGTGAATGGTGAGAAGGTCGGCGAGAGTCTGTGTGGGATGGCAGTGACCTCCGTCTCCGGCGTTTATAACGGGAATCGACGCGTTTACTGCCGCCACATACGGTGCTCCCTCGAGAGGATGGCGCATTGCGATGATATCGGCGTAGCAGGAGATGACCTTTGCGGTGTCCGCCACGCTCTCGCCCTTTGAAGCCGACGTATTTTGAGCCGCGGAGAATCCGATGACGCTGCCGCCGAGCTCAAGCATAGCCGCCTCGAAGCTGAGTCTGGTTCTGGTGGAAGGCTCAAAGAAGAGTGTGGCGAGCTTTTTGCCCTTGCATTTTTCGCTGTATTTTGCGGGATTTTCGATTATATCGCAAGCCGTCGCGACAAGGGAGTCAATCTCAGCCGTTGTGAGTTCGGAAATATCAATAATGCTTCTCATAATTACACCTCGTAAAATTTCGATTTAACTTATTACTTAATCCAGCTCTCGTCGGAGGGATTATTGCGGAATTTGATGAGTCTTTCGATATCCTCGGGTTTGATATAGCCGTTCTTTGCCGCGACCTCTGCGATATGGTCAAAGTCGGTGAGGCTTATATTTTTAAGTCCGGCTTCCTTCAGTCTGTCAAGTCCCTTCTGCATACCGTAGGTAAAGATGGAGGCGATACCGAGAACGTCGGCGCCTGCTTCACGGAGAGCGTCCGCAACCTCGATAACGCTGCCGCCCGTTGAGATGAGGTCCTCGATGATAACGACCTTCTGACCGGGGAGGAGCTTGCCCTCGATACGGTTCTGTCTGCCGTGGTCTTTATTGCCGGAGCGGACGTAGCCCATAGGCATACCGAGGATATGTGCTGTTATAGCGGCATGAGCGATTCCGGCGGTAGAGGTACCCATGAGGACTTCTGCGTCGGGGTAATTTTCGCGGACGACCTCAGCGAGAGCATTTTCGACGTGGGTTCTCACTTCGGGAGCGGTGAGGGTAAGTCTATTATCGCAATAAACGGGGGATTTAATGCCGCTTGCCCAAGTGAAGGGTTCTTCGGGGCGGAAGAAAACCGCCTGTATTTTCAGCAGATCCTCTGCTATGAGGGTTTTGGTATCCATAGTGTTGACCTTTCCTTATTTTTTATTTTTCCTTTTAATTTTATCTATCAAATTTAGTTTTTCCTTCACGTTTGTGAAGCTGATTGTAGAAAGAGCTTCGCCCTTTCAGATTTATTATTCAACTACTCGTGGGGAGCTCTTTGCAGAGGGCACGCAGAGAGGT
>ERZ779861.1113-NODE-1113-length-32098-cov-5.519021_pt1 | contig 32098 bp, 21 predicted proteins | sample MGYA00511558_ERZ779861 | MGnify/ENA primary metagenome ERZ779861 (study PRJEB29588, sample SAMEA2163432) | human gut metagenome | biome: human gut; feature: human-associated habitat; material: faeces | place: Denmark | collected 2008/2010 ...
TCCGGCGGTGTTGCTGTCTTGCCTACCATTTCCTCATTTTCCGTGTACTTATATCCAACACCTCTGACAGTGACGATATAGCGTGGTCTGTCCGGCTCCGGCTCAATCTTCTTTCTTAATTTCCGTATGAATGAAGTCAGATTATTAGGGTCTGCCGGATAGTCATATCCCCATACATTTTCATAAATCTGTTCTTTGGTAAAAACCTGCTCCTTTTTAAAATTCTTTTTTGTTCATAATTGACAAACTGATTTTCATTGAAACCAATAACATCAACAAAGCGATAATAATTGCAATAGCGATAAGAACTCCCATGCTTACAGTTGGCAAATTATCTAACAGACTAACTAAATCAATATTGAAAATGGCTTCTGCTCCTTTCACGATAACGAGAGTGATTACTGCCAGACCGCCAAATGCACCAATCATAGCAATTCTTCCTTTATCTCCACCGAATTTTAGCAGAAAAGGAAGCGTGATTGCTTGAACGACAATCATAATAGGTAAAATCATCAATGAACTCTGTACTAAGTCTGTAATAGGTAATGTATCTTTCAATACAGTTGTAATTATTCCTAAAACAGTTGCCAAAACCCAAGCCATACACCCCAATAATAGACCAAGAAAGTATTTTTCACTCACATAATGATTACGTGTAATAGGTAATGTAAACAGAAACGCATTTCCATTATCAAAATCATCATAACTGATTGTGCTTACTGTAAAAAGTGATACAATGAAACTCAGAAAACCTAATGGGAATATCACATCATCAGTAAATATCATCATTCCGATTACAATCGCCAAAATGAGCAACAGAAAATTTTTCTGTAACATCATCAATTTCAAATCTTTTACGAATAAACCTTTCATTGTTCTGTCCCCCTTATCATCATGGTAATGACTTCATCTATTGTACCTTTTTCAATGGCAATTTTAGGATAATTCTCCATATAATACTGTTTCTGATTTGTCAGACAGCTATATCCATATGTTTCTTTTTTGGAACGCAATATAAACTGTTTATCCAGCTTGCTGTATTGTTCTGCGTCTACTTTTAATAAAGCATAGTCACTAAGAAGAACGTCTGTATCTTCATGCAGAATAATTTTTCCGTCATGTATCATATAAAGGTCATCACATAGCGACTCCAAATCACTGGATATATGAGAGCTGATTAAAATGGAGCGTTCTTCATCTTTTTCCAGAAATTCTCTTAACATTTCAAGCAATTCGTCTCTTGCGATTACATCTAAACCTGCTGTCGGTTCGTCCAGTATCAGCAGTTTTGCATTGTGTGAAATTGCAACCAGCACTTTTAATTTTGCTTTCATTCCTGTTGAAAATTCTTTTATCTGTTTATTCATAGGTAGTTGAAATTTCTGTACCTGTTCTATAAATAGTGATTTGTCGAATTTTGAGTACATATTCTGCAATATAGGGATAATATCTTTTATCTTCAGATACCCACTAAAACCAGAATCCGACAATACTACACCCAATTCCTCTTTATCTTTTGCTGTGAAGTCTTTTCTGTCCTTTCCAAGTATGGTAATATTTCCGCCGTCAGTTGAAATCAAACCTAATATCGCCTTAAATGTTGTGCTTTTTCCAGCACCATTTTGTCCAATCAAGCCTGTTACACATCCAGACATAAGCTCTAATGAACAATCAAGAGAAAAATTATCATAATGCTTTTTCAAGTGTTCAATTTTTAACATACATCAACCCTCCAATATCAACTCAAATAAACTTTTTATATCTTCATCACTAATACCACATCGTCTGCCTTTTTGGATAGCCTGCTCCAAATCCGCTTCCAATTCTTTTTTCTGTTCTTCCAAAAGCAGTTCTGTATTTGTAGCCGCTACATAAGTGCCTTTTCCATGTACTGTAACCGTAAAACCCTCACTTTCCAAATTGTCGTAAGCTTTTTTTACAGTTAAAGCACTTATTTTTAGTTCCTTAGAAAGTGTACGGACAGATGGAAGATTGTCGTTTTCCTTTAGTTCCCCGTTGCGTATGAGCATTTTAATCTGGTCAACAATCTGTTCATATATGGGAACCATTAGGGAAGTATTGATTATAATTTTCATTCTTTATATCCTTCCTTCTTTTCTTGATAACAGTATATAACAGTTGCAAACTGTTGTCAAGTGTTATATAGTGTTTGTTTTAAATTTTCTTTTGAAATTAAAAACATGCAAATCAATATAGAAATGCATGTTAAAAAATATAGTATTCTATTGTAATTCCTTTAACGCAAGCAGGTGTTTCATGGATTGTTTCTAATATCCTTTTGTTGGGGAAACTCCACACTCCCATTTCGATATTGTTTTATCACTGATTCCCAACAATTCAGATAATTGTTTCTGTGTATACCCTTTTGCCTTTCTTTCGTCAGAAATAAACTTTCCAATTTTTACCTGATCCATTGTTTTCCTCCTTTCTGACCACAGAATAGTATAAAAAATAGATGTTTTACACCCACGGAACGTAGAGAATGGTGAATATATGCGGATTCTACGCTTCGTAGAGTATAAAATATCTACTGGTTTCCTGTTTAATCTATATCATAATATTACCATAAATCATATTGTTTCATAGTTTCTACATTTCGATATTCATGCTTCTCATAATATCCTATCAGCTTACCTTCATCTCTGAGTGCCACCATGTAAACATCTTTATTCTGTTTCTCATTGTGAAAAGTATAGACGATATTATGGCTTTCATCTACTGCAAACCAGTCCACTACCTGCTGTATTTTATCCCTGGATTCCGGATTATGACAATCTAATAAACTTTTTCCGATAAGTTTATCTCCACCTCGCTTTGCATAGCTGATAACAGCTGCCGGATTCATGTAGATAATCTCATGTTTAAGATTGCATATAACAACGGATGCCCTGTCCTGATCAACAATACTCTTATAAAAACTGACATAGGATTTAAACTTAATTACTTTTTCATTATCCAGCCTCTTTTGAAGTTGTGGTTTCTTTCTTCGATAATAATCGTATATCTCCCCATCAGGTATCCAGATTTGTGCCTCATTTATCTTATCAAGTACAGCTTCAACAATCTGTTCATCTGCCCGTAAATCAGGTGCTTTATCATGCTCTGTTACATACTTTTTGTATTCTTCATACACCCATCCTGTAATCTTATCCTTCTGTTTCATCTTGAGATTACTAAATGTCTTATTCATCTGTAAAAGCTGACCATCTACCTTTTTATGTATTTTTGTCTTTTTACTTTTTGTCAAATTTCTCCCACCTTTATATAATTAACAACTTTTGCTAGTATAGCGCATGTTTCGCACTTATCTTTTCACATTATAACATCTATCATATTTATCCGCATTAAAAAAGGACGCAGGATTTCTCCCACGTCCCAATATCTACCTGATTTTATCTTCTCTTACTTTCAATGCTTCCATATGTACTGCTTTCTGCTTTACATCTTCCACACCTCTACTCTGCACCTTCTAATTTTAATGTTTTTCATAGTAGAATTTCTCATGTGCTTCGCTAATAAAGCGGATGTTCTCTTTCTTGTTACTTACTGCTCCTAACGCTGTGTTGTTCATAGTGAACCTCCTTTAAAAAATTTTTATTTTGCATATAAAAAAGGACTAAGTCCTTTTTAAGCCATAGCTTTAAGGATTTAGTCCTAATCGAGAGATATAAGAAAGGGAAGCATTACGCTTCCCTTTCAAGTTATATATAGATTTTGCAAACAATATCTTTAAATCGGTTCGCCTTCGTGTACTCAGCATGATATTTCATGTATTCATTCACATCATCCCTTGTAACGATTAGTGTCGTGAAGTAAAAATATTTACGCTCTTCTACTTTCCTGCATTGGCAATAGCTGCCTGTGCTGGGACAGGCCTGTAACGTACATTTATCACTTAAAGATTGCAGATGCTGTTTTTTTTTCCAATCGGAAGCATCTTGCTTATATACCTCATTACCGTATACCGGATTCAAATACCAGATAAATGCTCCGTGATCAAAAACAATCTGATCAATGAAATTATCAATCACAGTATCAGGTATCTTAGCCCTGGCATCAAAGGCAGTCATCTTGATAAACTCAGAAAGGCTATCTATGCGTCTGTCCTTTGCGCCATTATCTTCCAATTCTAAAACCCGTTGTCTGCATTCATCATTTAATTTCTCTAAGTTTGAAATCTGATCTTCTAATTTCTTTTTCTTGCTTCGGAAGACTTCTCTGGAAATATCTCCTTCAGAACACATATCAACCAGATTGGCAAGCTGTCTGTTCAGCTTCTCAATCTGACGATTGTTTGCTTCAAGCCGTTCTTTATCGTTTCTCTCAGGAGCCTTTACTTCAGCAACATCCTGTGCCATAGCCATAGCTTCCTTATAGATTGCATCTTTATTTCCAAGAAGCTTCTTAAAAACAAAATCGGCCTGAACCTCTAATTTCCATTCCATAAATGATGAGTTATCACAAATACCTTCGATATCAAGACCTTTTTTCAGTCTTCCTGCAGGAGTTCCTGTCCGTAACTGTCCATAGCACTGATAGATATAACTAAGAGTTCCATCATTAGCCTTATGAGCAATTCTTCGGTTCATAGCATGACCACAGGTACAAACAAGCTTATTGCCCCACAGATGCTTGCAAGGCGACTGCCCAATTGCTTTGCTGTTCTTGTCTGTCTTCACGGACTTGTGTTTTTCTCTTAACTCCTGTGCTCTGTCAAAATCTTCCGGCGAAACCAGCTTCTCATGCGAACCTTCTACATATACCTTATCAACTGCCCCATGATTATTGATTTTCTTCTGAACCAGATAATCCGGAACGTATTGCTTACGGTACACGATTCTGCCGCAATAAAAAGGATTTCTGAGAACTCTGTTGATGTTGCCAGACTGCCATCTGGTAAGGCCTGTGGCTGTCTTACGCCCTTCCTGTTCCATGATGTCCTGAATCTTACGAACACCATTGCCATATAGGACTCCATTCTTAAACGAAATCATCTGACCGGCTTTTACTCTCTGAGAAATCTTCTTGCTTTCGTTCTGGGCCAAGGTAGCCATGATAGAAAGTCTAAGCTCTCCATCCTCATCATTCATTGTCCAGATATTATCTTCTGTGAACCACACCTCCACACCATATGTTTTGAGGGTTCTGGTCTGCTGCAGTGTATCCACTGTGTTTCTTGCAAACCTGGATACCTCTCTGGTAACAATTAGATCAAACTTCTTTTCTTTTGCATCCTTGAGCATTCGCATAAAAGACTCACGTTTGTGAATAGATGTACCGGTAATACCTTCATCAATATATCTATCTACCAACGTCCAGTCCGCATGCCTGCTCAAAATATCATCATAGTACTGCACCTGATTTTCCAATGCAGATATCTGCGCCTCATGCTCTGTAGAAACACGGGCGTAGATGGCAACTTTTCTCGCCATATCGCACCTCGCATTCCTCAATCAAGCTGTACTAGATGAGATCTAGACACAGCTTAATTATATAATTATTATCTTGTTTACTCAACGGGTATATTGCGTTTTTTCGCGATATATCGCAATTCTTCGTCTGTTATCTTTCCTTCTTTGTTAAGCTGCTTCATAATGTCAAAAGCAGCATACTTAATAGCCATTTCCTCAGCCTCTGGAGGAAATGTAAGCTCTTTTAATTCCTTCATGACCATCCCTCCTAAAGCTTCTCAATGAAATAATTTTCCATGTAGGAAATCAATTCGCAATGAATACGGCTTGCCTTTCTCCTGACTACAGGAACCGTTACACCAGCTTCTTCAGCAAGTGTATAGTAGTCCTTCTCCTGCTTAAGAAGCGGAATGATAATCTCCTGCTCCTTCACGCTAAGTGCATGCAGGTGTCTTCTGAAAGAAGCGTATTCATCAGCCATCATCACAATGACATACTCTCTTCGCTTGAATTCCTGTACCAGAGCCGGATCTGATAAAGCATCCTCTGCTGAATTCAGTCCATTGATAGCTCCCTCAAGCATTACATCAAGAACCGCTTCATCCGCTGTAGGATTACTGTAGCTACCCAAATTCTGAATACGGACTCCAAGTTCATCTTTGTGATTGCTACACCTTCTCTCCTTCTCAGCCTTGATCTCGTAGATCAATCTCATCTTGCAATCCTCGATGATTCCCTGGAAGGAAGAGTAATTAGAATAGATCAGCTCGGCCCTCTCCCTCGCTGACTTGTCACCGTAGTTTTCATAAAAATTAACCTTAGTGGCCATATACACCTCCTATATTCAGTTGTGTCTATGTCACTAGGCTGCGCGCCGCTTCGTAACTTCTTTACATAATTCATTCTATTGAAACCGGGCTTATGAATCGTTAATGTAGTCGTGTACAAAAAGTACACATACTGTGTACCTTAGCCCTCAAGAATCTGAATCTGCCTAAGCATAGCAAGAGCAGACTGCTTTGCCTTTTCAGTCTTCAGATGGTTTAGAATCTCTATTGCTTCATTCACAATAGGATCAAGATTATCCGGCGTATCGCCGTTTAATATATAATCAGCAGATACATGAAACAGGCGACTCAGCTGGGTAAGCATTTCAGCTGAAACACCTCTGCTGTTGTTTTCATAATTAGAAATAGCAGACTTCCCCTCAAGATGAAGTCTTGCAGCAAGCTCCTCCTGGGTATAACCTGCATCTGTTCTAAGCTTTTTAATTCTTCCACCAACTGTTGTTACATCAATTGCTCCATTGTTTCTGTTTACCTTCTTCATAATCTGCACCCTTTCCGGTGCCTTCCAAAACAGAAGCGAACCGGAAAAAAAGCGCAAAATAAAAAGAGCACTGCAAAACAACTACTAAATCTCTTGGTATGTAAAAACATACTTCAAGTTAGCTTCTGTTTTGCAGGCCCTTTTTTATCTAAATAGATGTCTTATGCTCCCTGGCTGCATCTATCCGTAGTAAATACGACTCTCTTCACAAACTCTTGGCTACCAGACGTCACTCATTTGTAAGTCTTTTAACGCATCATATGTGCGACCAATCCAGTAATCTCCCTAATAACCTCATCCATATTTAATTGTTATGATATAACTGCCAAAGCTATTTAACGATTTCATTAATCTTGGCGGCATATCTGGTTAATCGAGCATGTCTCTTCTTAGCAAGCTCCTCCTCAGATCTAGTATCATCAAATACGGATACCTTGCCTTTCTTCACGCACACAACAAGGCGGGCACCGCATTCCGGGCAAACCATATACGAAGTTGTACTAGCTGACTCCATAAGAAATGCCCCACATCTGTGGCAACAAACCACACATTCCCCAGTTTTTTCCTCCGCAAAACTCACCAACATCACGCCTCCTTTGACTGATAAGCTGATATCTCTCATTCGGGAAAGGGAAAGAAACCGATATGATGAGTGTACATAATTCTCCCGACAATGACCTTTCCGTAAGTGTAGTCAACACTGCCATTATCAACTGCATGACTTAACTGATCTTTTAAACTGTTTAGCGCACATTACTCAAGGTTCTTAATAACCTTGACGGCTACACCCTGAATCTTACAGTCCGAAACAATGATGTCCTTCATGGTCTTATTCTCAGGATGAAGTCTGATCTTCTGATTCTCTTTGTCTACAAAATAGCGCTTCAGCGTGTTCTCATTTGCTACCAGGGCAACAACAATATCGCCATCCTTGGCTTCTGATTGCTTTCTGACAAGTACCAAATCTCCAGGAGAAATCCCGGCTTCAATCATAGACTCGCCCTTTGCCCTAAGTAAGAAAAAAGTCCCTTTGCCAAACATAGAAGCAGGCAATGACACATATTCCTCTATATACTCTTCCTCCAGCGTAGGAACGCCACAGGAAACAGCACCAAGTAGTGCCACACTTGTAAACTCTGTCTGAACCTTCTCGGTCTGTTCAGTAGAAATCTGCTGGCCATCATATCTGATTATACCATTCTCATTCATGGCTACCAGGTACTTATATGCAGTTCCTCTGGCAATACCGACCGCATTGGCAATCTCTGTTGTAGATGGTGAGTGGCGATAATTCTTGTAGTATTCTTCTACAAATGCCTTAATAGTACCCATAAGCTCTGTAGATTTGTGTCTCATACGCCGCTCCTTTCTAAAGGAAGCAATCTGCTTTTGCTACTTCCTGATTAAAAGTATAATACTTCGAACGTGCGTTTGCAACAACAATCTACAAAAAGTTTGAAATAGCCGACAAGCCGCGAAAATCGTGCACTCCCCCTTTTATGATTCTTATTGTAGCAAAAAGCCTGTCCCTAAAAAGGGACAGACCATAATCTGTACAGTTCTATTTACTTTTCATTCTTTTCTTATATAGCTTTCCTTCTGAATCTTTAACATATGCAAATATTCTGCGATTAGATTTAAGGCTTTGAATTGCTGGGGCCTCATCTGCAAAGTATTCAGATATCTGTTCTCCATTTTTTAATCTACATGGATATTGATTTGAGCTATGCATGTTTATCATTAGCTGATTACCTTTTGCGATAAATCCCATACTACTTATCGTAAAATCCATATTTCCACAATTTATAGCCGTAACGTGCAACCCTGAAGCATCATCCGTTGTAAAATAGCTACCTGCTTCTATCTTTATTATTTTCTTATAAGGCAAACGTGCAGTTCTTATTGATACTATTATTGCAATAATGCTCACCAACAGAGTTAATGTAGAAAGTACAATAGTAGCAAAACCAACATTGTCATTACACCATTGAATTATATTTGATATAGCATTTATATCTTGCATATTAATACTTTCTCCCTCCAATTTGAATATTTCCATTATTGATAATTAATGCTCCTTTGCTCAAGAATACTAATATAGTTATCTATCAGTTTTTGAACATCAAATTGCTTATCCCCTGGATAATGTGACCATGGCTTTCCCAAACCACATAAATCAATAATTTTATCCTTAACAATTTCACCATCGAAGAACATTTGTAAATTTTCACGTTCTATCCAAGCTTGCATTGTTGACATAAACATTTCATCTTCAGTATTTAGTAAATCATAGAGAAAATGTGGAAAATAATCCCAGTATGGATCTCCTCCTCGCATATTATTCCACCTACGATATGGAAGGATTATGACATTTGCCCTAGTTCTCCCTAGCTTACATAATTTCTCTAGTTTACCAAGCAATCCCATGTCTGGTATAAACATTTGAAGATTATTTTTTAAATCGTTTAAAAATGCATCGTTATTTTTCAAGTCCTTCATTCTTCTATATTTTTCCCATTGCGCTGTACCACAATAATTGAGAACATATCTAAGTGGAAGCCATAACGAAAACAAGGTGTCAGCAAATAGATTTCCATCGGTAAGAATGCAATCCAAATCATGAGTTCTTCTATACTCATCTCCATCGCCTTTATAATCAATCCAATACTGTATATGCGTCTTTATTGTTTCCATTATTATTTCCTGCTGCTTTCTAGAAATAGCTCTTCTCTATCCTCTATAAATATTCTTGATTACTCTACCAAATAACGAACCGTCTTACCATGTTCAATAGCATATTCTATCTCAGATTGAGTACTGTCACCAATATATCCACCAACATTGATTACGAATATTTCATCCGCCATATCAATCTTGCGTTTGTGCATATCATCAAGCATTTCCTTAGTTTTGGTAAGGGTCCCTTCATCCATATTCTCCCAAACTTCAGAATCTCCAGAATGCCCAAAGAGGCCAACACTGAGAACAATATTGCCATCTAATGTAAGTCTCTTCTGCACTTCTATATATTCATTTTTAAATCGTGTGCTGCCGCATAGAGTAATTACCTTAAAATTCCCCTGCATTATTTGACCTCTTATCTATCCTTACCATATTTTGAATATAGTTGTTTCCAGTACCTTGACGGATAAAACATTTTTCTCCAAGGACCATTTTTTGTATCAATGGTATAATATTTTGAACGCATTAATACACAAACACGTTTTGCTCGGCTCACACAGACAAAGCATAAACGATTAGCCTCTGCTAATAATCTAGAATCATTTTTTGCATAATAGCTTGGAAAATGGTCTTCTTCCATTCCCATCATGACTATAGCTTCAAACTCCAGTCCTTTTGAACTGTGCCGTGTTGAAATAACAATTTGATTTTCTGGCTTTCCAATTTTAGAAAACTTATCTATTCCATATGCCTGATATTCACTACCAGACATTTCTTTCACCAAATTATCAATATTATCTTTTTCATCCTGAAAATACGTATTTTGTTCAAGATACTTGTCAAAGCATAGCGCTTTCCTTACATAATCAAACCACTGTGTCAATGATTTTTCATAGACTTTGCTTTCCACAAGAATCTTATACAGGCGTTCCCTGATAATCAATTTTTCTTCATCTGTCAAATATGTTGCGCCATTTACTGTTATCAAAGATATCCAAAAATCCCCTATATCAGAAAACACGATATCTTTATCCCCTTCAATCCACGAAGCACAGTTCTCAACCCATTTAACAAAATCACTTCGATTAAATTGATGTTTTACAATATAGTATGGAATATTCTCTTTCTGACATCTTAATGCAATACTATTACATTCCGAATTATTTCCAACTAGTACTGCTATCTCTTCATAGGGAATGTGGTTTTCTACAAGTCCCGGAACAATTCTTTTAACAAAATATTCTATTTGGTCATCCAACTCTTCGCTTACTTCTATAAATTTGTAAACTGCATTTTCATTTTCTCTTGTTTTTGCAACATAACCACGCTGTTGATTTAACACAAGTTCTGATCCGTCAATAATGTCTTGGTTGCTTCTATAGTTATTTAATAAAGTTATTTTCTGAACATCAGGTCTGTCAGCTAATTCAATTAAATAATCAGGAACTGCTCCCTGAAATCCATATATTGATTGATCTGGATCACCAACAGCAAAGAATTTAATTTTTGTTTTATCTATAAGCGCAAGAACCATTTCATGAAGTGGTCGCCCCAAATCCTGATATTCAGCAATTAACAACCATGGATATTTCGCTGCTATACACTCTCTTACATAAGGTTTTTCCTGCAGTAACTTTGTAGACTCTATAATTATTGTTTCATAATCAATGACACCGGCCTGATTTAAAAGTTTTTCATATTCGTCAGCTATTATCTCTGCGGTTTCATCTCTGTCAACACTAATATTACTTACTCCAGAAATACTTAGCATTCTTGTGCAATTCATTCTCTCAATTTTAAAATATTTGTTATCACACCCAACATTTTTCTTTGCTGTCTCAAATAATTGTGCTATTTGTTTTTCAGAAGCAATTCTTATCGGCGTTGGGATATTTAATGAATATACATCACTAAATTTGCCAAGTATCTCCGTGAGACAAAATGAATGTACAGTACCAAGAAATATGTTATTTCCCCTTACTAAGCCTAATTCTTTTAGTCTCTCTGTAAATTCTCTTGCAGCCTCTCTACTATATGTTAAACATGCTAAACCACGTGGTTCAGCAATTACACCATTTAACAAATGCATGGCTTTTAAAGTCAATACAGTTGTTTTTCCACTTCCCGGACCTGCTAATACAACTGTATTACTTTGACTTTCAAAAGCAGCCTTCTGATATTCATCTTTTTCAATTCTACTTAATTTTTCAATATAGGTCGTCGTACTCATTCATCTACTTTCGTATAAATATATTCAATGGCATTCTTTACATAATCCGGACAGTTATCAGCAACACATTTTCCTGAGAAAATCTGAGCAAATCTTCCCTTTCCAACTCTCTGGTCTTCGATTCGTCTTAAGCAGAACTCATAATCTTGATTCCTCAATCTATTTTTAAAGTTATTCTGCTTTCGACTGCTTTCAACTAACTGATTAAAAGTGTCGATAAAAGCTCTTTCACCATCCTCTGTAGACGCGCATTCCATCATGTCAACCTCAAACGTATATTTACCAATAAAATATCCACGTTCTGAAAAATGTAAAGCTAAATCAGTATTTTCCGGCACACTATCATTCAAAGCTTCAAACGTTTTAATGGCATTTTCCATTCCGAGTGATCCACATGTATCATTATCTTTTACATCTTTTTCCATCACATGATAGTTTCTAGTCGACTCCTCTCCATCTTCAGTATTTTCAATATAGAAATCGCCATCCGTTATAACAGAATACGGTATACTAAGAGACTTTAGCATCTTCATATACGGTTTGAAATTTGTACAATTAATATTACAAACTACTATTCCCTTCTCATCCAACGGTTTACCTATTAATTCAGCAAATTTAGGAATAATGTATTCTTCCGCAATACCTTCGACAAGTATCACGCCTTTTCCTAAAAATATTTCACCGCGTTTAACGTCGAGATAACGCTCAACGTCTAAAAATTCTCCGTCTATCATAGGCATACTTGCTGTAGAATGAGCAACTGTGCTCCCTGACTCTTGATGCAAATGTACCAATGACTTAATTGGAGCTACCGAAGTAATATGTGTTGAATGTGTAGTCAAGAGAATAGGAAATCCGTTTCGATTAATAACATCTTTATATATTAACCGCTGATAAACTGGATGAAGATGTGCTTCAGGCTCCTCGATAGCTAACAGAGTAACTGCATTATTTCCATGTCCATTGTCTGTCATAAATGTATACAATGCAGCATAATTCTCTTCGCTTATGTCAGTTCCTAACACATAATTTCCGCCTGCATTTGGAATATAGCATTCTCCTAATATTTCACTATTTTCCTTTGTTAACAATTCCGAATATTCTATACCAGAAACAAAAGTTGGCACCGTTTTGTCCTTCAGCATCTGAAGAACCAGCGAAATATATAAAATATTATCTAGTCCCAAACTAGAATCTGATACAGAGCGGTTTGCCATCAACATTTTCAGGGAACCTAATACCCTTGTTGGGTCCACCTCCATAGCCTGTAAGGAAATATCATAGTCATGATTTCCAAGAATTTCCGAAAAACGTTCATTGATATGCATTGTCATATCATTGATTTCATCTAAGTTTAAAACACGATCGCCACATTCTTTATATTCACTTGCTATATTTTCAAGAACTTCCTTACTGATTTTATAATCATCAAGCATCTTTTTTACAGGAGATTTTTTGCTATTTCGTAAATCTGCTTCTACATCTCTTAATGCCTTAATAACTTTTATATTAAGATACTTTCTTTCTCTCGAACCAAATTTCCTCGACATATCATCACGCATATATACTTCATATTGGTATTCTTTATTTCCAAAATTATCAATATGCGGAAAGAACTTATAGCTTAATAACAGAGCCTCATTTCCTTCGTCATCCAAAACAGTTGCATCAGATAACATTGTCATTACTGCAACATTTCTTCTGTAATTACTAATATAAATCTGAATTAAAATCTCCTGGTTGTTCTCCATAGGATTTTCAATAGAATCATTAAAATCACTTTCAGACAGCATTCTATCTTCATCTGAAAGTGAGGGATCTAAAATCAGTTGCAAAGCTCTGATAAAATTAGTTTTACCAATATTATTCTCACCAACGATTACTGACTTGTGCTGCAAATTAACATCTAAGTCCTTAAAGTTTCTATAATTCTTTATGACCACTCTAGATATATATAAACTGTCCATTATCATCCCTCAATTCGTCGTTGTATTTAGGCCAAATATCTTCTTATGCGAATATATTACACAATCAATTCACTCAATCCGCCATAGCATGTCACGCATGCGCTTTTTCTTGCTCTTGTAAGAGCAACATAAAGCAGACACTTCTCTCCTGTTCTGAATTCCTCAAGAGAAATATCATCTTCAAAGTCTGCTCTTGTTCCAAACGGAAGCACCTTTTTATTTACCGCAACAGCAAATACGTGATCGAACTCAAGCCCCTTTACTCTATGCATGGTAGCAATTCTCACTCCATCAAACGAACGATCATCTATCTTATTGGCCTTAATTTCGAAAGACTTGATACCTGCTCTCTGAAGACCGGCAATATAATTATCAAGAAGCTTATGTGTTCTTGCTACAATACAGATATTCTTCTGCTCGATGCCGTTTGCTTCCATATCTTTAATCTTAGTCACAAGGAAATCGAGTTCCTCTTCTGGAGTTGCAAACTCCTTAATCTCCGGCTTATCACCGTGTGTAAGAGACTGGCAACCTTTGCCGTTATCATAATCTTCATCAAGGTCATCAAAAGAAACACCATTAAGCAATCCAAATGCAAACTTGCGAATTTCTTCAGTAGTTCTATAGTTGATTCTCAAATAGCTACTTCTTCCACGCACATTGATACCGCATTTTGAAAGAACGGCTTTGTTTCTATATATTCTCTGATGAGAATCGCCTACGATAAAAATGTCATTTTCATGCTCTTCTCCGGCAAGGGATCTAAGCAATCTATAAGCACTTGGACTAAGATCCTGACCTTCATCAACAATAATGGATGTATATTGACCTGTTAGTTTCTTATTTTCAAGAATCTTTCGGCATTCATACATTGCTGTCTCAACATCTCGCTGCAACTTTTCGTTCATGATGTTCTGATATTCATCAAACACATCCCATATTTGCATACGAATTTTACGATCCAGACGTACTCCTCTACCAATTCTTGGTGCTTTGCAATAAGCCACCTTATCATAGACTTCCTGAGCCTGGACAACTTTAACCCATTCATCCTTATAGAAGTTCTCTACAAAGCTTAATTCTCCACCAGCTATTGCTATTGCGTCTCTCCAAGCCTTGTCCACCTCTTCATCATAAACAATCTGATATTCATATCCTTGTCTACGCAAGAAATTAGAAACCCATGCGTCAAGATTTATGATGTCTATTCGCTTCATTTCTTCGGCAGAGCATATCTTTCTAAGATTATCCTTAATATCTTCTGCCAGGTTTTTAGTGTACGTCGTAAAAAGTATTTTTCCCTCTGAGTTCAAATTTGAAGCAAGCATTTTTGCTCTATGCATAGCAACAACAGTCTTTCCTGTTCCTGCACCACCTAATACTCTTGCTGGACCATTAAACTTCTTACCGACAACTTTTCTCTGTGTTGGATGAAGGAAGATTCTCCACTTTTCAAGAGGCTCTTGCATTATTGCTTGAAGTTCTTCTTCACCATCAACAATTACAAAGCTCTTCTTACTTGCATCTGTCTGAAGCGCGGCCGCAAAGTCATTATCCTTAACATCAACATTCTCAGTTTCTGGATAAAGAGTGGACAAAACCTCGTCTACAGTAAATCCATTTCCAAGCCATTCCAGCCCCTCAAAAGCATCTTCCGGTATTGCTGCTTTCAGCGAACGAAGCCCTTCAAGCGTCTTGATTGCTTTAATCATTGGAAGTTGTTCTTCTGGAAGACCTATCTTTTCAAATACATCATCAGATATTCCTGCAAACAACGCCGGTTCATCAATTGTGCTCTGTTCTTCAATAACTTCTTGAACATCAAATATCTGCACACTACCAGTAAGCTTATTTATGGAGCACTTTTTTCTTTTAGCCCATGCATAAGCTTCATCATGATGATCTACCCAAAGCAAAATATAGACATTACTTTCCGGCTCACGCACAATGATTCCCCTATAAGTATCATCAATTCTTACAGAGCAAATATTCTTGTCTATTCCTTTATTTATCTTTTCAAAATTGATTCCAGGGTGTGTAGGATCATTTCTGAACTTGTTAAAAAACTCAGTTACCTTGCCCTGTTTCTGCCTTGGCAGTGCTGCATATGCAGTCAAAAAATCAGCTGATATAGCTACTGTTGGCTTATTCCTCATTTACAGTTCCTCCAAATACATTGATGTTTATCTCTTCACTGCTTAGCAGTACTGTCCATCCATTATTTTTAAATACATCAGCATACTCTTCTTGTTCTGGTAAGAGCCACGCCACTTTTTTGTCTTCCCAAGCCATTTCTGCTTCAGCAATGGTTGCTCCTGAAGATTCATCCGATAATTCAAATCCAACTACACTTGGCGCTGGAATTCCATTATTATGCATCTCGGTAGCACAAGTAATTGCAATATCATCAATGAAGTCATCCATGATTTCGTTCCATTTTTCATCTACAACCACATTTGTACTTGTAGTAGCTACAGGAACATCTTCATCCGGAATAATAGTTCCAAGATTGCTATATACCGCCTTATTTATTCCAAGTTTGGATAAGAATATTGCAATACTATTAAACTGCATTACATTTGCAAAATGCCAATATCCATTCCAATCAAGCTCATATTTGTCAGTTCTTGATTCAGGAACATCATCAATAATCGCAGTAACTTTTAATGGTGCTCCCATCTTCATACCAGTCATTTCAGCCAAAGAAACTTCTGCTAATACTTCTATATTTCCCATATCTTGGCGTGGTTTCCATGTGCCATAGATAGCCTGACCAAAATCATCTACATCATCTGTAGAACCAATTGACTTTAATACAGAATTCCACTTATTCTTCCACTCACCATACAAAACTTGGTTACTCATTTGCGAAGCCTCTACTATAGACATTGCAAATGATCTTGCATGTATAGCAAATAAATCTTCTGCATTTGGCATTGATAAATAATCAATCAAAAGCTCAAATCCGCTTTCCTTTTCTGGATTAATCGCTTCTGCATTCGCGCTCTTTACAGCCGGTTTGTATACCTTGCCCGATGGCATCTTTACAGAATTCAAAGTCTCTGTTCTATAATCTCCCTGGCTCTTAAATACATTATGAACATCCTTATATGTCAGCGACCATACTCGATACTTTCCAGAAAGCATAATCGCCATACGTTTTAATGTATCATCCTCTACTATATCTTTGTGGTAGTAATATCCATCAGTAAATACAGCAATAGGTTTCTGATTTCCGGTTGTTCTCTTTGGTCTGATAACAAAATCAGGACGAGACTTAACCGTTATTCCCATCGATGCATCAAAATCAACCTGTGGTTCTATAGTCCATAAACTCTCTCCAACCTGAAGAGAATAACCCTCTTTTTCATTTACGAGTGTTTTATGGATACGTATAGGTCTTTCAGCAGTACTTAACTTCTCAAAGGCACCTACAAATTCTCGTTCAAGTTCACTATCAAATAAATGATTCGTATCTACCTGTGCCAGCTTTTTAATCTCTACACGATTCTCTTTTCCGCTCAGGATTGCTTTTAACAGAGCAATAGCTGAATCTCGGGAGATTTCTCCAATATGCTGACTCTGTCTATAAGCATAGAGGCACTTATAACATCCATCTTTCTGTGGATCATCATTACAGCTACAATGCTCCATTGTTTCAAGAGCTCCTTCAAAAACGTCAATAATACCGTTTTTATCATTCATGAGCTGTTTCAAATATCCCGTTCCTCCTGGAACTGAATCATAAATAACAAGATACTGTTTTCTATAATCAGCTTCTGGAACCGGTACTTCACTTACTGTCGCCCTAAGATGATCTACGTTACCAAACTTTTTCTTCATTCCAAGCATAAATGCTGCAACAAAGGATTCTACCCTTACATTTGTTGCATCCATAGTTGTTGCTGGAATTAATAATCTAAGAGCTTCTGTTTCAAATTCACGATATAAGAAAAGACACTCTTCATAAGGATCTGTAACTATGTTCTTATCCTTTACCATCTTGCAGAATCGAGAATGCTTTGGTTGCTCTCCTTGAACTTGTATCTTTCCACAATACTTACATATAGTAAAACCTTTCCTTACACCTTCATGTCCTGCAACAAGAAGCTTATCTCCAGTAATTGATTGTTCACCGAAGTTAATTTCTCGCATTGTTGCTTTCTGAAGGAATTCATATCCCCATTTAAACTCTTTGTTATCCATTTCAAATGCCTGAATAACATCTTTGTCTTCATCTACTTCTACGAGCAATTCTTTGTCATAGAACATAGTTGCTCTATCTTCACTGTCATCTCCAATCTGACTCTCTTCTTCTTTCATATTGGAATAAACCATTTGAACTTTAAACATAGAGCGAACCTGCCCAGCATCTGCCCAACCTGGATTTCCACACTTAGGACAAACACTTACCGGAGTACTTGAATCTTCTATTGTTGCATGAGAACAATTCGGGCATAATCTCCATGGTTCAGACTTAGCAGTATTAATGTCAACCTGATCAATTGTGAGTTTATGACCACCTGCATAAAAACTGTTCAGTGGTGCGAACTCACTAATTGCAGACGAAGCAGACCTATTATATTCATAGGTCGTACTCTCATACTTATTCTTCTGTCTATCATTCTCATCCTTCTCTACTCGGGTAAGAACGGCCTTAAGTACAATGCCAGCCTCTGGGAAAGCATAATTAGGCAATAATCCCGCATCAGACAAGAAATTGAATACGTTCTTATCGTTAATCTTTGCAACAACGCTCATCCAAGCTGCACGTTCTGCTTTTAATTCCTTAATCTGTTCATCATAAGATGAGTCTTGAGGTTTATCTTCCAGCTCCTTGATCATCTTAGATAGCTCTTTAATGCTCTTCTGAATTCCGTCTCTTTGCTTCTTAAGATCATAAAACTCGTTATAAATCTTAATATGCATTGGACTATTTGTAGTCCCTTCGCCCATTGCAAATGCCTTGATATCCTTGATTGAATTTTCATCAAGACCATCACTGTTCATCGGGTTTACAGAAAAAGCCTGTATAAACATTCTGACAAGCTTAGCCATATTATTCTGGACATAATACAGGAAGTTGTTAGGGAATCTGTCCTTAGATGTCTCGTCCAGTTTTGCTAAGCAAGAACTTACTTTATCCGGCACCTCTGCCTGTCCTGATTTAACCCAGCAATCCATACAATAAGCAGTAAACTGTCTTGCCAATACTGCAGACGCCTTTAAAAATACCTTTGGTGGTTCTACTGCTCCAGCAATCATTTCCATCGGATCTTGATAAAAATAAAGGTCATGAGGTCTTGAATTTGCTATAGCAACAGTCAGGGCATTTCCATCTTTACGTCCACCTCGACCTGCTCTCTGAGCATAGTTTGCCTGTGCAGGAGGTATGGAACTAAGAATAACCGTAGACAAATCTCCAATATCAATACCCATTTCCAAAGTAGGTGTACATGACAATAGATTTGGATCCCAAGGTTTCTGATTATCTTTTGATTTTTTAAATTTACGCTCTAAATCTTCTCTATCATCGCGTTCTAAGAGTCCAGTATGTTCCTTCGCAACAATTCGCACTAATTCGCCCTGACTATAAAGCTTTCCATAAAAATCCAGGTTCTTTTCGTCAGCTATATGCATATGACCATTGCAATTATGCCGAGTACAACATGCACCTTCAAATATTTCTGCATCCTTCTCGGACATTGATATCTGAGCTCCGCACTCATCACATACCATCTGTTTAACATTTCTAGTTATATGGCACTTTTCTGTATCAATCGCCCACACATGAACATTATCCGGTGTTTCTGTTTCCTTAAGAACTCCTGCTTTAGTAAGTTCTTCAAGAATAATCCTCATAATATCTGTAGCATCTGATTCTAATGAGAACTCCGGAAGATATTTATCAATCCACTTTGCATACCAAGACTTACCGTCTATGTTATCAAAGCCTTTTGTTTTCTTCGTACCGCGGTTAATTGCCACAAACTTAGGTACATTAAGTCCACGGTTTACTCCAGGAAGCCACTTCTTTCTATCATTGGATAAATGATAATAATTGGCACCATTTTGAATAAACTGTTCAAAGGCATAGTAATCAAATGCTCCGTTGACTTTCATCTGATACAATACTCCAAGAATCATTCTTCTGAAGGTCTCTATATCAGCACTTTGAAGCCTTCCTACCTCATTGGCTACTCGCTCCATAATTCCTGAAACTGCTTTATCAAAATCAAATTCAAGTACAGAGCATCCTGATTTTTCAAGAGTTCTACCAATTCTAGAAAGAATGCCATATTCCATCAAAATTTCATACTTAAAGCGCTGCTCAACATAATTCAACAGTGTTGCAGCATCTTCGTCTTTACGAAGTTGTCCTTCATTGCACATTCTTTCATATGCACGCATCCAAGTAAGGTTAGCAGGGATGAAATTAGCCACGAAATATTCATCGCCTAAATAATTCTTCCAATATGACACCACCCTCTGAATAAAATCATAAAAAGAGTATTCTTCCTGATCTAGATTAATAAACTGTGTTATCGCAGTTCTCAATCCAAACTTCCAAGTACGCGAATTATAGAATCCTGCATGATGAGCAGCATCCTGTACATTATCTGTAAATGCAAGCAGTTTCTTATCATCATTAAACTTAGAAGCGTATAGTTCAGAAATGCCCGCACTTATAGCTGTAGCACTTCTTAAACCAATAAGTGACATTGTTCCCTTTCCATTACAGAAAGAGCACTTATATGCCTTACTATTATTTCTTCCTTCTGTCTTTAGATCTGGCACCCAGATTGGAATTGTCTTATGACCGTTTGAACAAAGTGTTCTATTATCTTCATCAAACATGATTTCCATACATTCAGGACATAATCTCATACGATTACTTAGACCAAAAGCTTCTTCACCTTCCTTATGAGGGAACATCAATCTGACCTTAGAATCGCCACTAAAGAAAGCATTGTAAAATGCCTTTATATCCCTTAGTTCAACACTTCCATTATCCTCAATAGAAGCCCAACCCGTTTGTCCACATTCTCTACAGTTAATTACTGGAAGATAATGCTTCGCCTGGTGTTCATTAAGATCGGTTGAAAGGGCATACTTTATATCCTTATCAGTCACTTCACCAACAAGACGTCTAAGTTCACGCATCCATACCTGAACCTGCACATTTAAAAATGGGCGCAATTTACCTGATGAAGTTTTAGTTCTAGCATGAGAAATTAATGCATATAAAGCATCTATAACAATACAAGCTAATTCTTCACCAAGCTCTCCCAACAATGGGAATCTCTTTATCAAGCTCTCATATGCAAACGAATTCTGCATATATGAACCTTTGGCCTCTGCTATAATACTTTGGCAGAAGTTATGATGCATAAGCTGCTTTCCAAGCTCAACCCTTACATCATCTGACAATATATTTGAAAAATCCGATTCATCAAGCCAAGCATCTACAGCTGCATATAAATATTCTTTTTCATCTTCTCCTGAAGATAACTCTTTAAGTCGTAATGCTTCATCTCTATTTGGAATTTTATAATCTGTGATATCAAACCCAGCAAAAAATTCTTCTGCAGAGAGTCTATCTTCTGTAACTACAGAGTCTTCATCAAATATTTCTCCAAATACATCCGATGCATATTCTCTAATACTCTTGGCACTATCCTTAGCGCCCATTGTAGCCGATGTTCCAATACAGCAGATCTGTCCTGGTAACACATTAAGGCGCGCTTTAAGTCTTCTTAATAGACATGCCAAGTCTGTTCCCTGAGCACCATCAAAAGTATGAAGCTCATCAACTGCAATATATTTCAATGTATCCGGAAGATTATTCTTCCAGAGTTCTGCATCCTTCGGTCTAACTAAAAGATAATCCAGCATCTTATAGTTCGTCATTAGAATATCCGGAGGCGCAGCTAAAAGCGTTTCATGATCTGTAATGACTTTATCAGGAAGCATCATCTTCGCAGATGAATACTCCTGACCACCAACATACATACCCACACGAATTCCAGCTGATTTAAGCTCTGGACTACCATCTACAAGTTCAGCAATACGCTTGGCCTGATCGGATGCAAGTGCATTCATCGGATATATAATTAGTGCCTTTATTCCTTTCTCACCACGATGCTTATAGCAGTACTCAAGTATTGGATACAAGAAACACTCTGTCTTACCAGATCCAGTACCTGTAGCAATCAGTGTTGATCTACCGTCTTCGCCAGTTAATCTTTCAAACGCTCTCTGCTGATGCACATATGGACTAAAAGGCTGATGAATAGATTCAAAGTAATTATTATCTCCTTCGTATACACGGAAAGGAAGGCGCACAGCAACATACGGTTCATGAAAAACCGCATCCTTTGTATTCAACATATTCCTAATGGACCCCTTAAATATCGGGTTTGTTATAGGAAATGATGTATCAATATAATCAACCAGCCCCTCCTGGTATTGTCTTGCAAGAATTGATGGTAACATCTTGCCACTCTCCTTCTCAAAATTTTAGCAGTATGCTCTACATTTTATTTTTTCTCTAATTATCTCATCTGATATCCCTAAATAATCCAATCTGCTACAATAAATAAGCAACATCAGATTATATGCTGTTTCAGCAATTTTCGGAGTAATTTGTATATGTGAACCATGTGTAGAATTATTTCTATACTTAATAACTTTTCCTATCGATTCCTCAAAATCAGCAATACTACCTTTAAATGATGAACTCTGTATTACTAATTCTTCGTATTTACGGAATAGCATAATATATTTATCGTATGCCGAGTAATCCCAATGGTTAACATCAGAGTTGAGCATATTGTATGTTCTATCCGACATCCAATCTTTATCCTTAAACTCCTTAATAATAGTTTTTGCCTTCTTTTTTAATTCTTCAAACTCAGCGTTAGTTTCTGAAACTAGTCCATGCCGCTCAGCTTCATTTTCTACAGCTGTACAAATTTCCTTTATCCTCTGCTCATTAAACCAGAACGCATCTCTGTCTTCCTCTGCAAGATAATCAATTGTGAAAAAATCTGTATCTTCACGCCCTTTTAAATACATTGCTTTAAATAGTGTAGGAAGTGCTTTTCCTAAATCTCCAAAGCTTAAAAACTCTACCCATTTCTTTTCAGTAAAGCATTGGTATTCATATCTGAAAAAGATATCAGCACACTCAGTATTAAAAGTTTTTTCTTCTACCGAATATTCCTCAAGGAGTTCAATGCTTTCGAAGCCAACATTTTTCCTACATGACATAAACTGACACATTTCTAAAACTGCAAAAATCGTAGGACGAATATCTGTAATCAAAAGACCATCCTTATATATAATTTCAAGTCCAACATGGTCATTGGTAATAGCTGATCCTAATACTCCATTTCTTTCATTTATTCCAGACGCTACTTTTATTTCTACATCCCTACCAGCGATTTGAGTATCAAATCTTATTGAATCATCTTTATAGCGAAGAACTGTTCCATCTTTAATAGCTTCGGTTTCAAAAGCCTCAGGCGTAAATAAGTTAGAAAGCACCCCACCATTAAACCTAATTCCCTTAAGCTTTGAATCTATGAAACATCCTCTAATAAACATTCCCGATGACAAATGAAACATTTTTCCATAAACTTTGAATTCATCATGGATATAAATAAGCATATCTTTATTATCTAGCGTTTTGCACGTTAGATAATCATCTTTGGGACATATTGATACTTCACTTAATTCATTAGATTTTCTGATGAAATCAAACCTATAATCTTCATATTGCACTAAGTCAAAAGGCTCTTTCTGACCTATAAGCATTCCATAATTACATTCTTCCACACTGATTCCTCACTATTTACTCCGAAAATCTTTTGTTAAATTCTCTCCAGATTTCTTCATAATCTTTTTCTCGATTGCACTTGTCAAAAGGAGCAATATACTCAGTCGTTCTCTCAATAGGTCCGTCTGGCAATGTATCATCTGTAATCATCTGTGTATATGAACCAGTCTTCATATCCTTGATAGATTCAAATTCTGACCGTGACACCCCGACCCCTACCATACTTCGATTATTAGTAAAGACTATTCGACCATTCGCATCATACCAAGTATCATCTTCATATGACTGAAGAACTGGGAATTGAATAGAATATATCGTTTTCAATTGTTCCAACGTCATGCCAAGTGCCATAGCTGTTAAAACATCTATTTCAACAAGCATTTCGCGTCTCATATAGTCCGTTCTGCAACATGTGTTAAAAGATAACTTATGTTGTAATCTGCTAAACATTTCATCATCTAATCTATTATCTGCTTTTGCCCATCTATCCTTTATATAATCATCTCTAAACTCTGATTCCCATAGATTTTCATATTCATTTGAAAGACAATTCAACATTAAGGCTCTTAACCGTAGGGCAGCATCATACTTCGTCGAAACATATGGCAATTTTGCAACCACATTAGGCTGAAGGTTACTCTTATTCAATGTTCGGACAAAATAATCAAACGGAATTGACGAGAACATAGCTTCGGCAAGCACTAGATCATCATTATTTTTAAAGTCAAATCCAAGCAATCCGTTAATATGTGACGTTTTTGGCGGTATAATAGCCGATATAAAGGTTCTCTCACCGCCAAGATTAAGCATCTTTCGAGCAACCAATCTATAATCATTCGTAATCTTACCTGACCACTCATTATCTACTATCGCTGCCATATATTCTTCGTGACTTTTTCCTGGGACATAATTTGTTCTTTGTGAGTAATTAAAATCAATATTAGTAAGATCAATATTGTCATAATCACTATTTAACTTACATTCTCTCCTAGATGTCTTGAATAGCGGATTACAAACTCCAATATGTGGTCCTGAATATATTCGTTCAAAAGGATCATCAGAAAAATGCACCTTTCGTTCAATATCACCTGATTTCTGAGAATTAGTTTCATGCCACATTTCCATAATCATAAATCGGCCACTCAAATCTGATAGAGTATTTCCAACATCTTTTATGGTCTTTAAAATCTCCAATTCTTCACTGAGCTGAAGAGAGGAAAGCTTTGCATCTTTAATCTTGTCACTACCATCAAATACCTGCGCAAGTAACGACAAACTATCATTATCGAAGTGCAGTACTCTTTTAGGCGACCCTTTTATATTCCATTCTCCTGCGTCATCTTTAATTCCCAATTCAGTTTGATCAGAATTATTATTATCGTAGCAGGCCTCTACTGTTATTGGATCATATAGATTGAATATCGCATCAAATGCCACGTTGTCCTGTGGACCACCATACACATTTATACTAAATTGTGTATGGTGGTCCACTTCGTGGAACAATTTTCTCTCATTCGCAAACATAAAGTGTTTGCGAAGCCGAGAATATATGTTTTCACGAAGTGCACCACCCTCTGGATCATCATAGACACTATCAGGATGGAGCAAAGCCGATACTGCTTTATTATTTCCAATCATATAAACCAATGGAATAAAACACTTATATAAATTTGTCTGCTGACCTTTTAATGCTTCATAATTTTCAACAGCATTAAGAAAATTTTGTATTCCTGACATTGATTCATATTCATTCATATACATCTCATATGTCTTTGAATTATTAAGGGCCTCTGTTCTTTCCTTTGCAATATCACTAGCTGAAAGCTTTTTAACAGCAAAAATAGGATTCTTTTCGGATAGTATTCCATCTTCTGTCCAAGTCATCTTAAGCCATGGTGGATTCCCAATCATCAAATCAAATCCACCATTTTCTTCAAATATATCAGCAAACTCCAACTCCCAATGCTGGAAACGTTGTGCTTCAGCTATACTATTTGCAACCGCAAGTCTTTCACTTCGTTCACGCAAATCATCGAGGCATACTTCTCCTAAATCATGATATTGGGCTTTAAACTCTAATGCTAATTGATCTCCCTCTGTAGTGTATGTAAGACCTTTTCCGTCATCATCGAATTTAAATACCATTTGGCCACTTGAATTGACATTAACAGCACGAATATTCCCTTCAAGAATTAATGACATATCAAAGAAAAACTCTTGTCGTGAAGGTAATAAATCAGCTTTATCAATAGGCCAAAACCAAAGTGCACACCAATAATCCATAGCTGCTTTCAGGCGAGCATATGGACCAGCATTCTGAGCCTCCTCAGATTTAAAGATCTTTTTATAAATGGCATCTTTCTCTCTTATAGATTTATGTGAACCTTCTCCGACCTCAACATGACCATATACACTTAGTGGTTCCTCTGTTGCTTCTTCTATACGTTTGCGCTCATCAGCTGTTAACTTCCATAATCTATCAATGCTTTCAGACAATCTAAGAACAGTTTTAAGCTCATCTTCATCAAATTTAGATGTAAATTCTTTATTCCAAGCCTTTAACTTCTTAATATTCTCTGGTTCCAGACTCTTAATGACCTTATCTGTATAGTTAGCCATGCCTGGATCACCAAGAAGGAAATGATATATCTCCTTAGTATGCTCATGCTGACCTTTCTTTGTTCGCTCTTCACCTGGCATGATTCTTCTAGGTGCCTTTTCATACCATTTACCTGCTTCTAAAGCAGACTGAGAGTATACTTGTCTTCTGGCACCAATAAGTGAATTACCATTAACTAGCTGTGTTCCAAACCAAGGCACGTAAGCACCCTTGTAAATTGTATTTAACCATAACGAAACCTCCGCTAGCTCAACAGCTACCGGATTCAAATCACAACCATATACATTTCTATCAGCAATAAACATTTTTACTTTCTGTAATTCTTCAAAACGTTTATCGTAACTAATTGTCTCTCCGAGTTCTTCCTGCTTCTTAGTAAGATATGCCTCTGCAAGCTGGTTAATTGCTTCATTCAAGAATGCAGCACTGCCCATAGCAGGCTCACAAACTGTCAAATGAAGAATCTCATCAGCAGTTTTATCCTTCAGTAGTTCCTTAAGAGCATATTTAACAAGGCACTTAGTAAGTACCTCAGGTGTATAGTATGATGCAGACTTTTCACGTTCTCTTCCGGCGAGTCGATAAATAAAAGTACCCTTCTCATACATTCGAAGTTGTCCCTTCTTCTCACCTGACTCATAACGGACACGTTCTATCTTTTCATCGTAATTAACTAATTCGTTTTCTTTTACAAAATAGCCTACATCTAGTTCGTTGAATTTATCTCCAGCGCGTTTAACTTCATACAGATCCTCTTCTGCAATAAATCCCCTATAACTAAGAAGGGCCTCATACACAGCACCCATCTGATTGATTCCAAGCGCTGAATAAGATATTCTACCCTTTCTCTCTTTAGCATTTCCTGGTCGTGAAATACTCATTAGATCAACAATCTTAAGCATTGCACTATTTCTAAGTCTTGCTTTTGTAATAAGCTTTGTGTACTCCGGATCAAAGATATGTGCCTTCAAAGCTTCAATCGTGAAAACATCATGCATTGACGTTTTCTCAATCTCAATAGCTTTCTTATATGCTTCCAAATCTTCCGGATATCCAAAATAGGTCATATGAAATAGCTTCTTAAGAGTATCATCAATATAGTATCCCTCAGCTAAAGCCTCACTATCTTCCTTCACCTGATCACATACATCGCGTAGTCCCTCAAGTGAATATCCCTGTACATATGTCTGAGACTTCATAGGTGCGTAACCAAGCTCCGGTCTAGCCTCAATAAAAAGCATAAAAAGGAATCTATACATGTATCGTAAACACTCAAGTGTCAACTCTGCTGCATCAATTGGATTCTCTTCAAAATCTATGCCCTGTCTTGTTTTCATGTCATAGATGACTTCATTTCCAAGAATTTCGATACTTTCTCTCAACGCATATTTCAATGCATCCGATACACCTGCACTATGCTTATGAGAATTTTCATCCAATCCATCCAACACTATATTCCCATCAGATGGGCATAAACTCTCCTTATGGAGAAGAACAGTCATCGCCATAAATGTAGACTCCTCATGGCGACTGTAGATATCCTCCATCATAAACTGAAGATATCTTTTCTCATTCCACTTATTTCGATCAACAAGTGCAATCTGATTAATGCCTATGAGCAGAATAAACCTAGGTGCTTCCTCTCCTGCAAAGAAAAGCTTTGCAAGAATCTCATCATTTACAACATCTATAGAAGCACCACTCTCTTCTTCGTCATCACTCTGTTCAAAAATATATCCATTAAGAATGTCATCATCTCTTTCTGCAGCGACTGACAAAAAAGCCCATAACAGAGGAGCTCCATTTGTCTTAGTGACTTCATGGAAAATAGGTACATTTACTCCATCTGCTACTTCTTGAGTCGCGCTATTGATAGAACCATATCCAAGCGCATCTAAATAAAGAGTAGCAAGTTCCTGAACTAAAGGCTTACTTACTTCCTCGTTCTTTGACCTAAGATATCTGTCACGGATGTTATAATACTGAGTTCTTACATCACGAAGTTTCTTCCATGGCAATTGTATTTCTTCAGTCTTTTCTTTTTCCTTCCACTTCTTTATCGTATCTTCAGCATTGTCCTGAAAAATAGAAGTGAAGTAATGGTTTGTGTAGTATTCATTTTTATTTTCAATTCCTGTCAGAATCATTTCCATGTTATCTCACTCCTGTTACAACTGCGATAATTCTAATGTATGGGTTCTCTTCAATTTCCAACGTATCCTTTTCCCAATCCATGAAGTTTGAAAAGATAGCCTCTATTTCTCTTTCCTTCTCGGACTTTTTACGTTCCATTCCTGGGATTCCTAAATCAAAGAGAGTAAGCTGCGCATCTTTATGTCTTAACTCAAGAGCTTCTAATCTCTCCATTTCCTCATAGATATATGGATCCGTTTTCGCCTTATACTCTGCGCACTTGTCAGACATAATCTTCTTTGCACGTTCAACAACATCATTTAAAAGAGTCTGTCCTTTAGCTATTTGTTCCTCAGAAATTTGCTGAGTATTTGGTGCCTTCATATTAAGATGAGTTTTTTGCATAACTTCACTCATCGTCATAACATTTTCAAACTGCCCATTCCTATAGCTGACACCAAACCATTCATCAACAACCGTTGTTGATTTTCTATTAGGAATTAGTCCCGCAACGATGAATATCATTTCACTATCATCTATATCTTTTGAGAGCCCAAGCACTGGAACCTCGCTTCTCTTATAGAAGACACCAGCCTTATCTTCAATCCAGTTAAAGATTGGATGAAGTTTCCATAGAAACTGAGTTGCCTGCCATGCTGTTTCAGCCAAATCGTTTTGCATACAGCGTTTCATATCTTGTAGACAATACTCTCTGTCTGGAGATAATCTAAGATAATCATCCGATGGCATAGCCTCAGGTGGCATAAGTTTTCTAATTCGTTTCTTTACGTTTTCTGTAAGCTTAATCTCTACTCCTTGAGTTCCTGTTAAGTCAGAATATTTTATTTCTTCTGTATCCGTAAAAATATCCAAGGCATTTTTTACATAATCAAGATCTGAGAACAGCGTCTCTTCATCACTATACTCAACCTTAACTTCTTTCTCATCTCCAAGTCCCATTAGTAGTTCCAAAGGATCAAACTCTTCTTCATCAGAGTCAAGAAGCTTTTCAAAAGCATCTGCTCCTGCACCACTTTCAATTGCTTTCGCAGTTTCTTCTTCCTCTTCTCCCTGGTTGAACTTTCCAAAGAGCATGGCCGGATCTCCAATATTCTTAAGAGCCTGTTCCTCTTTCTTTACCAAGATTTCCATAATACGAGCATCGCCCTTAATTCTTGGATTATCACTATCAATAAGCATATATCTGATATCTGGTTGCTCACGCTGTCCATAACGATCAATACGACCATTTCTCTGTTGGAACACCATAAATGACCAAGGAATATCAAAGTGAATCAGTCTATGTGACAGATAATGTAAATTGATACCCTCAGATGCAACATCAGATGCAACAATGACTCTGATAGGAGATTCTGCTCTACCAAATTCATCAACAATACGCTGAAGCTCTTTATCGCTCATTCCACCATGCATTACCTCAAGCTGATTGTCCTTTAATCCTAAATCCTTTTTGAGATTTTCAGCAAGGTAACGCATTGTTTCTATACGCTCTGTAAAAATAACAAGACGATCATCATTTTTACTTGGAGCCCATCCATACTCTTGGCTCTTTAAAAGAGCAATCAACTTTGCGTATCTCGAAAAATCTGCTGGCGTAATCAGCTCTAATGCATTTTTTAATTCTTTTAAAGAGGCAATATCAGGCATATCTCCATCTGGATATTTCTTCTCAAGCTTTTTAATTCTTGTCTCTAAGCTCTTAATACATGCCGCTGGTGAAGAAAATAAAGATTTTTCAAGACTAGTCTTAAAGAGAATTCCTTTTCCTCTTGCTCTTGTCTCATCCATCTGCAGTTTCATATCTGCAAAAATATCATAAGCAGCTTCTTCTCGCGCAGACGCAGCACATCGCTCAATAGTAATTACACGCTCTTTAAAAGCGCCAGAGACCTGATCCTGAATATCTTTCTTGAATCGTCTGATAAGGAGCCCCTGTATATCATCTTTTGTATAGTTTTCTTCATCAGCAATTGCAGTCGGATCCAGCATATTCATCAGAGATGCAACCGACTGTCCTTTACCATCATGAGGAGTTGCTGTAAGCATAATTAAAGTATCTGAGCGATTAGCAAGTAATGACGCAAGCTTACTTCTCTGAGAACTTCTATCTCCTCTTTTCGCAACGTTATGTGCTTCATCGATAACAATAATATCCCACCATGCATTCTCGAGATGGGTACGATACTCAAGGTCATTCTTCAGTGTATCAACTGAAATAATGGTCTTATCATAATAGAAGAACGGATTATAATTGGTCGGAATCTTTGCTCTTACACTTTGAATTCTTGATGAGTCCAGACGTACAAGCGGAATTGTAAATCTGTTCCACATTTCTTTTTGGAACTGTGTCATCATACTCTTCACAGTAACTACAAGAATTCTCTTTCCCTTGCCACGAGCAATTAACTCTGACATAAGAATTCCTGCTTCAAGTGTCTTACCAAGACCAACAGTATCTGCAATCAAAATTCTCTGACGGGTATTATTAAGTGCCATCTGAGCAGGCTCAAGCTGATAAGGCATCAAGTCCATTGCAGCCTTATCTCCAATATGAATCTTATTGTCAGTTGGTATTTTCCCTCTCCACTGACTCTCAATATATACTTTAGATTTTCTAAAGAACGCAGAATCATCCGGCACAAGTGTGACCTTCGCCGGATCAACAATTTCTATATCATCTTCAACATCCACAAGGAACATTGACTCATAATCTTTGACAAGCTGAGAAAGACCTATTACATGTAAGGTCTGGTTTCCTAAACTATTAGTCTCAACTTTTTTTACCATCCATTCCTCACCACGAACGATAATTCTCATTCCTGGTGCATACTTAACTTCTAACTGTTCCATGAGTAATCTCTCCTACTCCACTATTTATTTTCGCTTTTCTCAAAATGAATTAAGTCTCCGAAATCACAATCAAGCTCCATGCAAATCTTTTCCAAGACGCTCATAGACACAGTCTCACCTCTGCTCATCTTGGCAAGTGTACTGCTGCTAATTCCAATGTTTTCGTTCTCAACAAGATCCATCTTTTTCATATTCTTGTCGATCAATAATTTCCATAATCCGTTATAAGATACAGCCATATAATTCCTCTCTTATGGGGATTACCCATCTTGGTGAAGGACCCGAAAGTCCTCATAAATAGTCCTAGTGTACATTATACGCTCTTAAGCATATATTTTCAAATACAATTTTCGACTTTTCGAAAGTTGGCTTCGAATTAATAGCTAATTAGTTTTATTTTTGTAACAATGTTTGTGATTTTCCTATCAAAGGTATTCTGCACTTCGCGCAGCACCATCTTCGATGGTGTCAGGGCGCGTCTTCGCAAAGTGGCGAGCAGTGCTTTTTTGTACAAAAAGCTATTATCCGCTCGTTGGTGGCACATCCCCAATCCCCTTGAACAAGCTAATCGCTTGGCTACGCAATTCTTACGAATCGCTTTATTTTACTGTTGGAAAATTCTTCAGAAATGAAAAAAGAGGGGAACCCATAAGTCTTAAACCTACAGATTCCCCAAATAGAATTATCGAGTGATATTGTGTTTTCTGACACGTTCCTTCTTCTGTTCTTTATCGTCCTTCAAGAACTGGTCGATGTCGTATTTTGCTCTTTGGATCTCCTGCATATCTTTCTTAGCCTGGCGATATTCACCATATAACTTTTTCTTTTCTGCAAGAACCTCCGCATACTCAGCATTCAGTTCTTTTACCTTTGGAAGCTTCTTGACTCCCAACTCATCAAAGGCATTCTTAGCAGCCTTATGAAGCAGAATCTCCTGCTGATATTGTCAATATTGGTTTACACTTTATTCTCAAGAATGTTCGACCTTATGCA
>ERZ779861.1127-NODE-1127-length-31886-cov-17.229996_pt1 | contig 31886 bp, 28 predicted proteins | sample MGYA00511558_ERZ779861 | MGnify/ENA primary metagenome ERZ779861 (study PRJEB29588, sample SAMEA2163432) | human gut metagenome | biome: human gut; feature: human-associated habitat; material: faeces | place: Denmark | collected 2008/2010 ...
GACGTCAAATCATCATGCCCCTTACGTTCTGGGCTACACACGTACTACAATGGCGAAAACAAAGGGCAGCGAAACCGCGAGGTGGAGCCAATCCCATAAAAATCGTCTCAGTTCGGACTGCAGGCTGCAACCCGCCTGCACGAAGCTGGAATTGCTAGTAATCGCGGGTCAGCATACCGCGGTGAATACGTTCCCGGGTCTTGTACACACCGCCCGTCAAGCCATGAAAGTTGAAAACACCCAAAGCCAGTGGGCTAACCGCAAGGAGGCAGCTGCCTAAGGTGGGTTCAATGATTGGGGCTAAGTCGTAACAAGGTAGCCGTATCGGAAGGTGCGGCTGGATCACCTCCTTTCTATGGAGAATCGGGTCGCGGGAAGCAGAATGCTTCAGACGCGGTCATATTCGGAAATAGAGCCGGCAGAAAGAGCCGGAGAGGAAAGACGAGAGGCACGGGCTTCTGCTTGGAAAGAGGATCTTGTTGTTCAATTATCAATGATCAAGCACCGCGCAAGCGGTGAAGTTCATTGAAAAGACAGAAGCGGACATCTTGATGGGGGTGTAGCTCAGCTGGGAGAGCACCTGCCCTGCAAGCAGGGGGTCAAGGGTTCGATTCCCTTCATCTCCACCATTTCCTTCGCCGTGCGGAGGAAAACCTGATGAGAGATGAGCGAAAGCGTCTGTCATCCAGCGGACGAGAACTGAATAAACCTCTGAGAACCGGTCTGTAGCTCAGCTGGTTAGAGCACTCGGCTGATAACCGAGAGGTCGATGGTTCGAGTCCATCCAGACCGACCAGCGCCGGAAGGCGCGCCGATCCGCAAGGGATCGGAGATCATTGACAACTGAATAGAAGAAAGATTTGAGTAGAAAACGAACAGAAGAGGACATAAATCAAATTTATTGTCTTTCCAAAACGCAAAAGGGAAAAGAAATACAATTTCACCGCAAGGTGGAAGAAATGGTGAAAAGGGAAACTTTTTCAACTGCAAGCACGAATCCCTGAACGTAATGTTCAGAAGAAACTCATACGATTCATGAAGAGAACCGAGCAAGTAAAGAGAGATCTTTACGGAAGTTCAAGCGAACAAGAGCGTAAGGTGAATGCCTTGGCATCAGGAGCCGAAGAAGGACGCGACAAGCTGCGATAAGCTGCGGGGAGCTGCAAATAAGCATTGATCCGCAGATTTCCGAATGTGGAAACACACACGGTGAAGAACCGTGTAGCGTAAACTGAATACATAGGTTTACGCGGGGAACCCCGGGAACTGAAACATCTAAGTACCGGGAGGAAGAGAAATCAACCGAGATTCCGCGAGTAGTGGCGAGCGAAAGCGGAGGAGGCTAAACCGACAGTAGAAATACGGTCGGGGTTCGGACTGTTGTAAGCGAGCGGAAGTTAGTCGAATGGCATGGGAAGGCCAGCCGGAGGGAGTGAAAGCCTCGTAGGCGAAAACGGAAGCGAGTGAACAGTATCCAGAGTATCAGCGGACACGAGAAATCCGGTGAGAATGTGGGGGGACCACCCTCTAAGCCTAAATACTACCTGATGACCGATAGTGGAGCAGTACTGTGAAGGAAAGGTGAAAAGAACCCCGGGAGGGGAGTGAAAGAGAACCTGAAACCTTATGCTTACAAGCACACAGAGCCCCGTATGCGGGTGATGTGGTACTTTTTGTAGAACGGTCCGGCGAGTTATGGTATGCAGCGAGGTTAAGTGATTCAGTCACGGAGCCGCAGGGAAACCGAGTGTGAACAGCACGTAGAGTTGCATGTCATAGACCCGAAACCGGGTGACCTATCCATGAGCAGGTTGAAGTCAGGGTAAAGCCTGATGGAGGACCGAACCGACCCCCGTTGAAAAGTTGGCGGATGACTTGTGGATAGCGGAGAAATTCCAATCGAACCCGGATATAGCTGGTTCTCCCCGAAATAGCTTTAGGGCTAGCCTCGAATATATTTACCGGAGGTAAAGCACTGAATGGTCGAGGGGTCGAGAGACTACCAACACCTATCAAACTAAGAATACCGGATAAATGAGTTCGGGAGTCAGACTACGTGAGATAAGTCTCGTGGTCAAAAGGGAAACAGCCCAGACCCACAGCTAAGGTCCCCAATGTATGCTAAGTGGAAAACGATGTGACAATGCTAAGACAACTAGGATGTTGGCTTAGAAGCAGCCACTCATTCAAAGAGTGCGTAATAGCTCACTAGTCGAGTGATGTTGCGCGGAAAATTCAACGGGGCTAAGCATACAACCGAAGCTTGGGCAGTAGAAATACTGGGTAGGGGAGCGTTCTGTACGGGCAGAAGCATCAGCGGAAGCAGATGTGGACTGTACAGAAGTGAGAATGCCGGAATGAGTAGCGAGAATTGTGTGAGAATCATAATGGCCGAAAATCTAAGGTTTCCGGGGGTAGGGTCGTCCACCCCGGGTTAGCCGGGAGCTAAGGCGAGGCCGCGAGGCGTAGTCGATGCACAAACGGTAGAGATTCCGTTGCCGCCAGATCTTAAGTAACTGACACGAGGGTAGAGTTCAACCCGGCCGATGGTAGAGCCGGGCGAAAGGGACTGAAGAATAGTAGGGAAGTGAACGAAGCCAGCGGCGAGAAAAGGTTATGTATGAAATCAGGCGCCCGTACCGCAAACCGACACAGGTAGATGAGGAGAGGATCCTAAGGCCAGCGGGAGAAGGGTTGTTAAGGAACTCGGCATATTGACCCCGTAACTTCGGAAGAAGGGGTGCCTCCGTAAGGAGGCCGCAGTGAAAAGGCCCAGGCAACTGTTTATCAAAAACACAGGTTTCTGCAAAAGCGAAAGCTGAAGTATAGGAGCTGACGCCTGCCCGGTGCTGGAAGGTCAAGGGGATCGCTTAGCGCAAGCGAAGGCGAGAACTTAAGCCCCAGTAAACGGCGGCCGTAACTATAACGGTCCTAAGGTAGCGAAATTCCTTGCCAGGTAAGTTCTGGCCTGCACGAATGGCGTAATGATCTGGGCACTGTCTCAACAGCCCGCCCGGCGAAATTGTAGTACCGGTGAAGATGCCGGTTTCCTGCGACTAGACGGAAAGACCCCATGGAGCTTTACTGTAGTCTGATACTGAAATTTGGTTCATTATGCACAGGATAGGTGGGAGACAGAGAAACCCGGGCTTTGGCTTGGGCGGAGTCGCCGTTGGGATACCACTCTTGATGAACCAAGTTTCTAACCTGCTCCCGTGATCCGGGAGGGGGACAATGTCAGATGGGCAGTTTGACTGGGGCGGTCGCCTCCAAAAGAGTAACGGAGGCGTTCAAAGGTTGGCTCAGCGCGGACGGAAATCGCGCAATGAGTATAAACGTATAAGCCAGCCTAACTGTGAGACCTACAAGTCGAACAGTAACGAAAGTTGGAGTTAGTGATCAGGTGGTAGTGAGTGGAAATGCCATCGCTTAACGGATAAAAGCTACCCTGGGGATAACAGGCTGATCTCCCCCAAGAGTTCACATCGACGGGGAGGTTTGGCACCTCGATGTCGGCTCATCACATCCTGGAGCTGGAGAAGGTTCCAAGGGTTCGGCTGTCCGCCGATTAAAGTGGTACGCGAGCTGGGTTCAGAACGTCGTGAGACAGTTCGGTCCCTATCTGTCGTGGGCGTTGGATATTTGAGAAGGGCTGACCTTAGTACGAGAGGACCGGGTCGGACGCACCTCCTGTGCACCAGTTGTCCTGCCAAGGGCATAGCTGGGTAGCGGCGTGCGGTTTTGATAAACGCTGAAGGCATCTAAGCGTGAAGCATGCTTCAAGATGAGATATCCCATCATTTCAAATGAGTAAGGTCACTTGCAGACTACAAGTTGATAGGTCGGGTGTGTAAGCACGGTAACGTGTTCAGCTAACCGATACTAATTGACCGAGGGCTTGAACCTCTTGCACCTCTTCGGTGCAGCGGTTCTTCATTCGTTTGAGTTTCTTTTTCTCCTCTTCTCTTCCTTCTTTTCGGTTGGAGATGAAGCACAAGAAGGGTATGCACCTTTAGCTCAGCTGGTAGAGCAACTGACTCTTAATCAGTGGGTCCGGGGTTCGAGTCCCCGAAGGTGCACCACCGCAACTGCGCGGCGCCGAGAGGCGGAAGCAGTGAGTCAGTGTTATTTCGCAGAGGGTCCACCTGTTCCCATTCCGAACACAGAAGTTAAGCTCTGCTGAGGCGACAATACTTACCTGGAGACGGGTCGGGAAGATAGCGCAATGCTGACACGCAGTTGGTGATATTTCGCAGAGGGTCCACCTGTTCCCATTCCGAACACAGAAGTTAAGCTCTGCTGAGGCGACAATACTTACCTGGAGACGGGTCGGGAAGATAGCGCATCGCCAACACATCAAAGCCGATTCGTTTCCCGAGTCGGCTTTCCTTCTGTTCCTCCTTAGCTCAGTCGGTAGTGCAGACTGGGCTGATTATAAGGTAAAACTTGTAATCAGGATGCACTAAAATGCGGATTTGATTTTGGTCAAATCCACCATATTCCTCCTTAGCTCAGTCGGTAGAGCACCTGACTGTTAATCAGGGTGTCACTGGTTCGAGTCCAGTAGGGGGAGCCAAAAAAGCCTCGAAAACGCGAGTTTTTGGGGCTTTTCCCTTTATATAGAGTTTTAAGTTTGTAGCAACTCCTTGTAATGAGCGTGAAGCGGTAGAACATGCCACCAATTGTGTGTAACAGAAGATCGAAACTAAAAGGACGAAGAAAATGCTGACTGTTTTCCTCTTTAGCACAACTGGCTGTTTATCCCCATATTATTTATGATTTGAGGGCCGAAAGTGATGGATAGAGAAGAGATATTGCGAATCTATAACAGGACAGAATCAATGAAAGATGTTCGACGAGAAACCGGTTTGCACATTGAAACAATAAGACGTATACTCATAGACGCTGGTATCGCTCCCTCGAAACGAGCCGGAGAAGCTATGTGAATGTATGAGATTGGAATGACTGTGCAACAGGTTGCCAAAGAACTGGGGATTTCAGAAAAGAAAGCAGCTACTTTGAAACCGTACACTCGTGGTTCATACAGCATTGGCGAGAAATCTGTTAATGCTTTGAGAATTAGGAAGTGCCGAGAAAGACGACAGAATATCAGCATATCTCAATGAAACGTTTTCCGTTAGTTTGCACATTTGCTTTTCTTCTTTTTATGATGTATAATTACGTCAGAAAGAGAGGTATGAACCATGAAAACTTACACTTACGTACACCGCATAAAGCTCACTGATTTTGAACTCCGCGTTCTCATCCATACTCTGAACGACTACCGTTTGGATCAGAAAGCCAGAGGCGAAGATACCGCTGACGTTAATGATCTCATCCTGAAGTGCATCGACATCCTCGAGCAGTAACTCATACATACGGTTAGAAAGCCGACTTTATACCACGACACCGTGGTCACTGAAGTCGGCTTTTTTCTTTTCCGTTGACACTAATATAATAGGAGGAAAATCGTGTATTACGAAACCAAGACAAAAGAACTGTCCTTTGCGGATCTTCTTCACGCTTCCGTGGATGAGCCGGTTGACGAGCTGTATTTCCCGTACAAGACGTTTGTTTGCCGCTGCGGGAACTGCCGCTATTTGACAAAGGGCCGCTGCTCGCTACAGAAGTGCTGTTGCATGCGGGAGAGAGCAAGAGCAGGTTCCTGCTCGTTCTCGGAGCTGTTGAATCATTGCTTCTCAAACATCAAGGATAATATTTTTCATTACCGTCTTCGGTTGGCCGGGGAACGAATCTATGAAATGTATTCATGTTTCCTTTCCAAAAGCCATCGCAAGAGATTCATGAAGGGCTGTGCCATGACCCGCCGGCAGGACAACGGGTTTATCGCACAGCTCTTTTTGCTTTCCGCTGATGAGAAACTGTGGGAAGCCGTGCTGCCAACTCTGTCTCGGCACCGTGTGAGTTATGAGTGTATTGATGTCTTTGACATGACTGAGAATTCTTACGCGCTGCTCTGTATGGCCTATGACATCGAGAACGGAACAAGTCATACGGATATCGGAGATCTGACTAACGAGGAAATCGTTGACTTCGATACTTTCTGCCTTGTCTGTTGTGCATTTGTCATCTGCGCCTTCGGGAATGATGCGATAAGGATTGCTGCCAAGCGCAGAAAGGACTCAAATGGCAGAGATACTGACAAGTGAGAATGAATCCATGCCTAAGCAGGCAAGGGAAAAGGTCAGATTCCTTCCTCTGAGCGAAATTCAGGATTTTCCGGATCACCCGTTCCAAGTCCGTGATGATGACAGCATGAAGGAACTGATGAACAGTATTGAGAAAAACGGTGTGATGACACCCGTTATTGCCCGTAAGCTCGAAGAAGGCAAATATGAACTTGTATCCGGGCATCGGAGAAAGTTTGCCTGCGAGAGACTTGGTGTGAGGACCATTCCTGTTATTGTTCGAGAACTCTCTCTGGACGAAGCGGTCATTTCCATGGTCGATTCCAATCTTCAGCGAGAGCATATTTTGCCCAGCGAAAAAGCGAAAGCATACAAGATGAAGATGGATGCAATGAGAAGAACCGCAGGAAGACCGCCTAAAGATAATTGTGTGCCAGTGGCACACAATTTCGATGGCAAGAAAACTCGGGAAATCATCGCAGAAAACAGTGGTGAAAGCCCCGACCAAATCCGTCGCTATATTCGCCTGAATGAGCTGACCCCACAACTGCTCGACATGGTGGACAACGACAAGATTGCTTTTCGGCCTGCTGTCGAACTGTCGTACTTGCAGGAACAGGAGCAGCGAGATCTTCTCGAAACCATCGAGAGTGAAGACGCCACACCGTCACTTGCACAGGCGATCCGGATGAAAGAACTCAGCCGGGAAGGGAAGCTTGATATGGACCAGATTTTTGCCATCATGACCGAGGAAAAGCCGAACCAAAAGGAAAAGATCAAGATCCCGATGGAACGCCTTGAAAAGTATTTCAGACGAGGAACTCCACCCAAGGAGATTGAGGAGACCATTGTCAAGGCGATGGAGTATTATCACTCCGTCGTGAACCGGTATCGCAGTGGTCGGGCGGAGCGAAGTGACAGGGAAGACCGCTGATTCCCCTTTCCCGCACCCTATCCCTTTAATTATACTACCAGTACTGGCAGGAAAGAAGATATTTATATATCTATCTGACCTGTTTTTTTATGCTCGAAAATAGAAAAGCGAAACGAGGTGATTGCCTATGTCCTGCTGTGGCTGATCCCCAAATCAATCCGAAGGAGGTTACAATGAGAAAACTCTTCGCAAAATCCCGAAAGTGCCTGCTGAAGAAGGACGCTGAGATGTATATCGACACCGCTGTCGGTATGATCATTGCCGTCGTTGTCGGCGCTCTCCTGCTGGCAGGCTTGTATGCCATTTTCAACGATACGCTTCTCCCCGGACTTGCCGAGCGTATTCAGAATATGTTCGGTTCCACGGGAGGAACACCCATCCCCGGTGGTCAGGTCATCGTAATCTGACCCCCTACTCAAAACAAACATTTCAGAATCAAAAGGAGAAATCACATGAAGAACTTCATCAACAAGATCAACCGGAAGCTGACTGCCCTGGCAGTCAAGACCCAGACCGCCATTGAGAACAAGAAGGCGGAGATGTACGTGGACAAGGGTATCGGCATCATCATCGCAGTCGTTGTCGGTGCTATCGTCCTCGCGGGTGTGTACGCAGTCATCAAGACCAATGTCCTCGCCGGTCTCGGCGGTAAGGTCGACGGCCTGTGGAACTATACCGCCTGATTCCTTTCCTGCCCGGAAAAAAACAAGAAAACCAACAAAACCAACTTTTTCAATTCAAAGGAGAAAACACATGAAGAACATCATCAACAAGATCAACCAGAAGCTGATTGCTATGGCAGTCAAGACCCAGACCGCCATCGAGAACAAGAAGGCGGAGATGTACGTCGATAAGGGTATCGGCATCATCATCGCTGTCGTCGTCGGTGCGCTGCTGCTCGCTGGTGTCTATGCGGTCATCAAGACCAACGTCCTCGGCACCCTGACCACCAAGATCGACGGTCTGTGGAACTACACCGCCTGATCCGAAAGAAACCATCCATTCTAACACAAAACAAAGGAGAACACAAGTATGAAGAACATCATCAACAAGATCAACCGGAAGCTGACTGCCCTGGCAGTCAAGACTCAGACCGCCATCGAGAACAAGAAGGCGGAGATGTACGTGGACAAGGGTATCGGCATCATCATCGCTGTCGTCGTCGGTGCGCTGCTGCTCGCTGGTGTCTATGCGGTCATCAAGACCAACGTCCTCGGCACCCTGACCACCAAGATCAATGATCTCTGGAACTACACTGCCTGATCATCTGATCTGAGGCAGAATACTCCTGGAGGACGGTACTGAAATAGTTCCGTCCTCCGGATTTTTGGAGGACAAGGAATGAAAAGCATTTTTCAGTATTTCGCCTTCGAGTTCATTGTCCTCATCATAACAGCGGTGCTTACCTGTGTGATGAGGAAAAAGCACTTCAAGATCCGTCAGCGGGTATCACTCCCGCTGATTGGATTCATTTCTTCCGGACTTTTCGCGGCAGGATGGATGAGTGACCCCGTATGGGTAATTCGCGGAGTCATCTTTGCTCTGATTCTGCTCTATGCGTCTGTACAGGATGTGACCAGCAGGGAGGCAGATGACTTTCTCTGGGTTATGATGCTCATACTCGCAGTGAGTAATATCGGAAAGATCCCGGTGTGGTCAATGATCCTCGGTGCAGTCGCGGTACTACTTCCGCAGCTTGCTGTCGTTGTGTTTGCCCGTGAGGGAGCAATCGGCGGCGCAGATATTAAGTTGTCTACGGCAGCGGCTGTGGTGCTCGGCTTTGCACAGGGGGCATTGGGTTATATGCTCGGCTTATTTATAGCCGTGTTGTCAACTCTGATCTACAGAAAGGTCAGACACAAAATTCAAAACGATTCAATCCCGCTGGTTCCGTACCTTTCGGTCGGACTGATGATCGGGTATATGATATAAGAACAGGAGGAAAAACAATTTGAAAACCAAGTTTCGTATGTCGGGCAACCGCACGCTCATCGGTATCATCTGCGTTATTCTTGCGCTTGTGATTACCTTTGCCGTCGGTCCCCTTATCAACAGAGCGACCGACCAGAAGGTGGACATTGTTCGGGTAAAGGCGGATGTGGCACGAGGTCATGTTATTACTGCCGATGACATCGAGGTGGTCAACGTCGGTTCGCACAATCTCCCCTCCGGCGTCATCAAGGACGACAAGCAGATCATTGGCAAGATCGCTACCACCAATCTGTACGCGGGTGACTACTTTCTTGCAGCCAAGATTACTGCGGACAGTAATCGGACCGAGGATGTTCTGATGAGCCTTGACGGCAGCAAGGTTGCTATTTCGGTGGCGATCAGCAATTTGGCACAGGGCATGTCCAATAAGCTCGAGAACGGTGACATCGTTTCCGCCATCGTGTACGATAAGGATATGTACACATCCTTTACACCCGCAGAGCTGAAGTATCTCCGTGTGATTACCACCACCAACAATGACGGCGTGGACAAGGACAAGGATACCGAGAACACAAAGGCTGCGACTGTGACTGTGCTCGCTACACCCGAACAGGCAGAACTGCTGGCACAGTACAACAGTGTCACGACCATCCATTTCGCTCTGGTCTATCGCGGCGACGCGGAGAAGGCGAATGAATATATCAAGGTGCAGGATGACTATCTTGCCAATAAGCCTGCCAGCCCCGTTGTGAATGAAACGGAGGCGGAGGCCCGTGAGTAAGCTTATAGCCGTATGGGGTTGTCCGGGAAGCGGTAAAACGACGTTCTCGGTGAAGCTTGCGGATGCACTGTACAGCCGCAACAAATCCGGTGCTGCTATTGTCGTTGTCTTCGCTGATCTCATTACCCCCGTTATTCCCACTGTGTTTCCCAACTACCGTTCCGAGGATGTGTATTCCATCGGCTCGGTACTCTCCAAGCCTGACATCTATCCCGATGACGTAGTAAGTAACCTCGTCACAGTGAAGGGAAGAATGAATCTCGGTTTCATCGGGTTCAAGGACGGGGAAAACAAATACACCTATCCCTCCTACACCAAGGAGAAAGTCAAGACCTTCTATAACGCTCTTCGCGTTGTAGCCGACTATATCATCGTGGACTGCACCTCCATGCCGGATGACAGTCTGCTGACTGAGGTGGCACTGGAGAACGCCGATGAGGTTGTTCGGCTTTCCATGCCCGACCTCAAATGCCTCAGCTTCAATATGTCGCAGATTCCTGTGTTTACAATGCTGGGTATGATGCGGGAGAAGGAAACGCTCGTTATGAACGTGGTCAGTCAGGAGTTCGCTATGCCCGTATCCGACACGAGAGCGCATCTGGGAAATCCGCAGATTACGGTACCGTTTTCTTCTGCAATCCGGGAGCAGTACCTTGAGGGCTGTCTCTATGAACCTATGAAGGATCGCAAATACACTGCCGCAGTTAAGGCAGTATCCGAAAGGTTGGTGTGATTATGGCAAAGATTGATCTTGAGACTCTTGTGAGTTACGCACAGTCCTATATTGTCCGGAATTACGCCGCAGCACTCGTTGATCGTTCCAAGACAGCGGAGTTGAAATCGTATATTGCCAAGTTCCTGTTTGATAACGCCTATTTCGTAGACGGTTATTCGTATCAGGAACTGACGGACAGACTGTTTGCGGAGATGGCGGAATACTCGATTCTGACCAAGTACCTCTCCGATCCCAATATCGAGGAAATCAATATCAACGGTTGGGACGATGTGGCTCTGACTTATCTGGACGGTTCCATTGTCAAGGCCGATGAGCATTTCTTCTCACCGAGCCATGCTACGGATATTGTGAAGAAGCTCCTGCAGCACTCCGGCATGATCATTGACAATGCTTCCCCCATGTCGCAAGGACATTTGCCGAATAACACAAGAGTTACGGCATTGAAGGCTCCTATCGTAGACGATGAAAGAGGTATTGCGGTCTCCATCCGAATGCTTCACCCCGCCCGTGTTGACCGGGATAATCTGCTCCGCACTGAAGCGTTGACCGAAGAAATGATCGAGTTCTTGGAACTCTGTCTCCGGTACGGCGTTTCCTTTGTTGTGGCGGGTCGTACCAGTTCCGGTAAGACTACACTTCTGAACAGCCTGCTCGGTTCCATCCCGGATAACAAGCGAATCTATACTATCGAATCCGGTGCGAGAGAACTTGACCTTGTGAAGAGGGATGGGCAGGGAAAGATTATCAACAATGTTGTGCATACTCTCAGCCGTCCCAGCGACAACCCCGCCTACGATGTATCGCAGGAAAGCCTTGTTATCGCGGCGCTCCGATTTGATCCCGATGTCATTGTGGTCGGTGAGATGCGAGATGTGGAGGCGCATTCGGCAGTCGAGGCAAGTTCCACTGACCATACGGTCGTGACTACGGTCCACGGTGGTGGCGGCAGATTTGCACACCGAAGAATCGCTTTTCTCTCCCAGCGTAAGTTCCCGATTGATATGAAGATCTCGCTTCAGCAGGTCGCGCTTGCTTTCCCTGTCGTAGTGTTCGCTCATAAACTCGAAGATAACTCCCGAAAGGTCATGGATATCACCGAGTGTATCGTAAACGATGACGGAGAACTGGAGTATCGCTGCCTCTATCGCTACAAGATTGAGAGTAACGAATACGAGAGCGGAAAGTTCCACATCGTCGGAAAATTCGTGAAGGAGAACACTCCGTCGGACAGCCTGAAGGACAAGCTGATGCGCGGTGGTGTGCCACAGGAAAAACTGAATAGATTCATGAGAAAGGAGATGACTGCATGACGACTCTTTATGTTATCGCATTTCTCCTCTTCACGGTCGGGGCGGTCTTCGTTCTGAATCTGACCCCCGACCAGATCAACAAGGACGTGTCTGCGTTGATCGACCACAGGCAGAGTCTGCGGGATAAAACGCTGACAGCCCGTGGACAGAAGAAGCAGAACAGACTGCTGGCTGAACTGGAGAAGACCAAGCGAGCGTTGACCGAATCCGGAAAGGAAAAGCAGTTCTCCATTGCCTGCGCACTTTCTCTGATCCTTGTGGTCGTAGGATGTGTCGTCGCAATCGTACTGGACAATCCGTTCCTTGTGCCGGTCCTCGCCGTAGCGTTTGCTATGATTCCGTTTGTCTATTTGAAGCGGACGATCAGCATTTATGAAACCCACGTCAAGGAGGAAATCGAGACGGCACTTTCCATCATTACGACTTCTTATGTGCGTAATGATAACATCGTACTGGCCGTGCGGGAGAACACGCAGTACCTCAAACCTCCCGTCAAGGGAATCTTTGAATCCTTTGTCGCAGAGACCACTGTTATCTCTCCCGATATTCGTCAGGCAATCCGTAACCTCAAGGATAAGGTCCAGAACTCTATCTTCGAGGAATGGTGCGATATCCTGATTTCCTGTCAGAGCGACAGAACACTCAAGGACACTCTCATGCCCACCGTGGCGAAGTTCACCGATGTCCGTATGGTTAATAACTCTCTGAAGACCATGCTGGCGGAGATCCGGCGCGAGTATTATATCATGGTGGCTATGGTGCTCGGCAACATTCCTCTGTTGTACGCTCTCAATAAGGAATGGTTCAACGCACTTGTGTTTACCCTGTTCGGCAAGATTGTTCTGACCATTTGCGGCGCGGTGATCCTTATCACGGCACTGCTTCTTGGTAAGTACACGCAGCCGGTCGAATATAAGAGATAAGGAGGTAGGAAACGATGATTATTATCCAATTCATGATCGGTCTTTTTGTGGCTGTTGGTGTCGGTATGATTCTCGCGGATGTGTTCCGGATTCCTACCTTCAAGGCATCGAAGGCAGCCCATAACCTCGGTAAGAAGGGTGAAAAGCGAGTCAGCGTCATCAGTATCTACCAGAAGGAGATTGCCGGAAAACTGGCAGTAAAGCTGAAACTCAATGAGTACAAGCGTGCCCAGTTGGAAGCTGACCTCAAAACCGCTGCGATGGATGTGACCCCTGAAGAGTACACAGCAAATGCAATCGTTAAGGCGGCAACTATCGGAATCTTTGCTATCCCCGCCTTCTTCCTTTCCAAGATTGTCGGTATGCTGATTCTCGGTCTTGCCTTCTATATCTACGTACAGGAGAGTAAGTACGTCTCCCGTCGAATCAGATACAAGAGAGAAAAAATCGAATACGAACTGCCCCGTCTTGTCGGCTCGATTGACAAGCAGCTCAAGCATTCCCGTGATGTCGTATATATCCTTGATTCCTATAAGGATACCGCAGGACCCGAACTGAAACATGAACTTGAAACTACTGTGGCGGATATGCGCTCCGGCAACCATGAAGTAGCCCTCACCAGACTGGAGAGCCGTGTCGGCAGTTCCATGATGAGTGATGTGACAAGAGGACTTATCACTGTAGTCAATGGTGACGTCAATTCCGTGTATTGGGGGACACTCGCCCTGAAATTTTCCGACATCCAGAGACAGCACCTCAAGCAGCAGGCGAATGCCGTTCCTCGAAAGGTGAAGAAGCTGTCGATGGCGCTGTTGGTATGCTTCATCCTGATCTATATCGCCGTTCTCGGACAGGTCCTGATGTCCTCTATGGCGACATTCTTCTGATGGAGGTAATACAATGACAAAAATTCTAAAGAACAAAAGGGCAGAGGGATATATCGACATCGCCATTGCGGTACTGATTATTGCCTTTGTCCTCATTTTCGCGGTGAGTATCTGGTCGACAGTCACACTCAAGCAGGATATGAACTATATGGCAAACGAACTCATTGAGGCAGCCGTATCCGCCGGAAAGGTCGGGACCGAAGTTCAGACACGGTTTCAGGAACTCTGTGCGGAATCCGGTATTACCCCGACCGTTTCGTTCAAGGCTAATTACTTTGACTATGCTACCGGCAAGGTACAGCTCGGCGAGATGATTTCTGTCACCATGAAGCACGAACTGACACTGCCCGGATTCGGCGGTGTGGCATTTCCCTTTGAGGTTACGGTTACAAGATCGGGTCTTTCGAGGATTTATTGGAAGTGAGGTGTGCCATGAAAACTCTGAAAAACAAAAACGGATTCAGTTATATCATGACCTGTGTGTTTATCCTTGGTGCTGCCATGCTGATTTTTATAGCATTGCAGTATGCTATGATCTACCATATTGCAAACGAGCAGAAAAAGGATACACAGCTTGCCCTTGACAGCTACGTCACGACCTATGCCGTGGAGAAATATAACGCACTCAAGCAGGGAGAGGCGTACGATAAATATATCGACCTCACCGGGCTGGTGGACGTTGCGTATGCTGTCCTCGGATACCCTCGAAATGTTTCTCCGATCCACCGTGATCCCATTCCGCTGCGTGATGATTGTACAATGTCACAGCCGACGGTCAATTTCCTCGGCAGTGACCGGTTCGGCGTTCACGTTACCTATGAGCTGTCGATCCCATTTGAAGCGTTCGGTATTCAAGTCGTGGATGTAATTGTCCCGGTTGACATCCGAAGCAGTTTCACGGAAAAATACTAAACAATGAAAGGATGATAGTATGAGCAGAAAAACCAATATTATTTCGGCTGTCGTGGCAGTTGTCATCATCTGCACGACAGTTTCTCTTTGTGCTGTCGCTGTGATCAGAAACAGAGATAACAATAATCCTGCCGTTGATTCCGGTGACGCTACCGGTCAGGTTGATACTCAGAACACTGAGCCTGTGACCATTGCCCCGATCAATCCCGATAATACCGAAGATGATCCCGACTTTGTTGAGACTGCCGAGGTAGTCATTGATGTTATCGATCCGGATAATAGACCGAATGATACGCCCGGTGTTGTCGGTGATGTCTCGGTGATTCCCGGAGTAAAGGATGGTGAGTGAGAATGAGCTTTAAGAAGTTCGTAGCCGCAATTCTTGCGGTTCTCTCCATCGTATCCGTATTCGCTATTCCGTCCTTTGCCGGCACCGGCATCGGATATCCGATGGAGTGTACTGTCTACTATAAGGATGAAAGCGGCAACACGCTTGCAAAGGCAAAGACCTTTACAGCGGATGCAACCGATGGTCTTGATCAGAGTACCGGTGTTGCTTCTCCCTCTATCGACGGGTACGCTCTCAAGTATGCAGGTGACTCGTTTGTTACCTACGGCATGATGGATAAGACCTTCCCCCCCTCGAACTATGTCCGTCACGGTACCGCAACCTACACCGTAGTGTATGTAAAGGTATATACCCACACAGTGTATTATAACGATGGAACAACACGGAACAGAATCGCTTCGCCCAAATCCTTCACGGGTGCAGCGGGGAAGAGCTTCACTATTGCATCGCCAACGATTATCGGTTATACACCGACAAAAATCAACGCCACCGGAACCATCAAAACCAGCAATACCAGTGAAGTCGTGTATTACTATGAGAAGACCTATACCGTCTCCTACGATGCCAATGGAGGATCGGGGGCACCCGCTTCGCAAACCAAGGCACACACCAAGAATCTGACTCTTTCAAGCACCAAGCCTACCAGAACAGGCTACTCTTTCCTCGGATGGGGAACCAGTGCCTTCGGCGGTGCTCAGTATCAGCCGGGAACGACTTATACAGCCAATGGGGATGTCACTCTGTATGCCATCTGGACCCCGAATAAGTACACCGTTTCTTTCAATGCGAACGGTGGCAGCGGTGCTCCATCTTCGCAGACCAAGTATCATGGTATGGCACTGACATTGAGTACAGCCAAGCCTACCCGCAGTGGCTATACTTTCGCCGGATGGGCCACTTATGCAAGTGCTACGTCTGCAGCTTACCAGCCGGGTTACTCTTATACGGGAAACTACAGTTTGACTCTGTATGCGGTATGGTCAAAGAATGCCGCAACCTATACGGTTTCGTATAATGCCAATGGCGGTAGCGGCGCTCCCGGTAGTCAGACAAAGACAGAGAATGTAACGCTGACGCTGTCCAACACCAGACCTACCCGCACGAATTACACCTTCCTCGGGTGGGCAACCAACAGAAGCGCGACCTCAGCGACCTACTCCCCCGGCGGCAGCTATACAGCAAATGCAAGTGTGACTCTGTACGCGGTCTGGTCCTGTAATCATCCTACAACTACGCAGAAGTATATTACAGACTGTGATTGGGCAAAGGTCTGTGACACCTGTGGCAAGACTATCACCACAGGCACAAGTCACGGCCCTTACACCTATGGCGATTGGGTGTATTATTCCGCTACCCAGCACAAGAGAACCAAGAACTGCTCTCATGGGGACTACTCCACTGCGGAGTATGGAAACCATAGCACGACTGTGGTTTATGAGGAATACAGCGGAAGCCAGCACAAATATTACGATTACTGTTCCGTGTGCGGTCACATGGTCGGAAGTGCAAAATACGGTGCTCACAATATGGTGACAAAGACTGAAAACGGTGTAGTGACCAAAACCTGTACTCAGTGTGGTTATACGCTAACGGACAAGCAGACCTATAATGTATCCTATGATGCGAACGGTGGCTCCGGGGCTCCCGCAAAGCAGACCAAGGTTCACGATGTGACTCTTACGCTGTCCTCGGTCAAGCCGACACGAGCAGGATACACCTTTATGGGTTGGGCAAAGAGCAGGACTGCAACCTCTGCGACTTACTCCGCAGGAGGGAGTTATACTGCCAATGCCGGTACAACCCTGTATGCAGTCTGGGCCTGCACACATCCGACGACTACCCGCACCTTCACCACGACTTGTCAGTGGAAAGATGTCTGTACTGTATGTGGCGCAACTGTAGGAACAGGTACCACGCATGCCGAACTTGAGGTGTCTGCATGGCAGTATTACAATGCAACCCAGCACAGCAGAACGAAGAAATGTCCTCATGGAGATTTTTCGACAGTCGAATATGCGAACCATACGCTGACTACGATTTTTGAGCCGGACGGTCCCGATCAGCATAAGTATTATTCCTATTGCACCGAGTGTCAGCACATGGTTGGCAGTGAGCATACGGAGCCTCATGACTATAAGGTCACGACTCAGAACGGAAAGCGTCATTATTCTTGCGACCTTTGCGGTTTTGGATATGATGAGGGCGTGACTTACACTGTTGTATTTGATGCCAATGGAGGCACCGGAGCGCCTGGCACACAGCTTAAAACTCATGATGTGACACTTGTGCTCTCGACAAAAAAGCCTACCCGAACCGGATATGTGTTTGAGGGTTGGGCAACCAGCAGAACAGCAACTGCCGCAGTATACGCAGCAGGGGGAAATTTCAACTCCAATGCGAACACCGTTCTGTACGCAGTATGGAGAAATAGCGGCTATACGGTTTCCTATGACGCAAACGGCGGTTCCGGTGCTCCCAGCGCACAGAATAAGACCCATGGTGTGGAGCTGACTCTGTCCACAGTAATTCCCTCCCGAAATGGTTACACTTTCCTCGGATGGGCAACCACTATTACTGCAACTACGGTCGCGTATACTGCTGGTGCGACCTACACCAACAATGTATCGGTGACGCTGTACGCAGTCTGGCAGGAGATCAATTATGATTTCAGCGTTTCTGACCTGAAGATCACGCCCGAGATTGCCAACCAGTACAGTAAGGTTACTGTCAACTTCCGTTTGGATTCGTGGGACAGATATAACGCTTATTCGGATATTCCCGTTGTGGTATATCTTGATTCTACCGAGGTTTATTCCGGCAAGGTCAGCTTTGTAGCAAACGGTGTGAACTATGTTACCTTTGATCTGAATACCGGCGCTCTTGAGGGAACTCATACCATCGAGGCTCGTGTCAACTGGACCAATCGAGGTTCCGAATCCCGAACTACTAACAACTCTGCAACTGGAACGTTTGAAGTACAGAAGGCAGTAGACTTGTCTGCGGGACAGGCTGCCACAGGTGGCGAGTATTATGAGGGATGCGAGGTTGTATCCTCGTTCTTCGTCAAGAATGAGGGTACTGCCCCAATTCTTCCGAGTGACCATCTGGCGTTTGAGTTTGTGGTATCTGAGGTAAACGGAGCAACCGAAACCGAAGTGTACCGCAAGACTTGGAATGATGTCGTTGTTCCTGCCAATGAAAAGAACCTTGTTTACTTCAAGTGGACGGTTCCGGCAGGAAGTGCAGGGAAGACGTTTATCTGTAAGGGCACTGTTAAGCCTGCCGGCGGCAGTGTTGAACAAAATCCTGACAACAATACGTCATTCTTTACCTTCAGTGCCAAGTCTATGACATCCTCGATAACTCCGGATACCAGATATGAGCGTGAAGCACCTGCAACGTATACGCCCGGTGCAAGTGCGCCTGCCACCAAGACCGGCAGTGCGAGTTGGAACATCTGGGAATACGAGAATGGAGATTTCGTACTGAAGACCTACGGCATCCGCGTGAATTCCGGCAATCCCACTGTTGCTCCTGACCCCTCTTGTCAGACTGCGAGTATGGTCAGCGGCAAGTGGACAATGGGTTCCGGCTATGGTTACAGTCTTACTTGGAACCCTCAGCTTGTGACGCTTTCCGGCAGTCTTGCCCCCAACGCTGACAGTTACACCGGCGTACAGGCGGCATATGTCAAGCTTCCCGAGTATGGGTATCAGGGAGATAACGGAAAGTATGAAACGCTCCAGTTTGTTTCCGGAAAACTGAATTTCCGTCAGAATCCCGATGCCGATGGCAATGCACGCATTCATTTCATTCCCGTGTATGTGGCAGATGGCAACTATATTGCCTCTGTAACAGTCACTCAAATCTGGACACCCGCCGGCGTTATCACCGCGACCCGCAATGCGAACACCATCGTAATCAACGGCACGATTTACGATGACTGGTATCAGGGGTGATGCCGAACAGAAAAGGGAGGGATGCCCTCCTTTTTCTGAATAAAAAAGGCACAGCAATGTTTGCCGTGCCTTGTACATAGGTATTAGGTAATGACTCAATCCCAGTAATCGTCGTCATCATCATTCCCGCAGTTGTCGCTTTCATAGAAACCATTTTTCTGACAAACTTCATGAACGGTTTGCGCAAAAATGGTACGGGAATGACAGTGCTCATCATTGTTCTTATTCTTTTTTTCAATGTAAAGGGATCTAATACCTGCCCAAAGATTGTTGTCTTTGATCCATTGGATCTTTTCGGGAAGAAGATAGTAGCCTTGGGGTTGTTCACACCAACTGTAATTTCGACCTTTCTTGTCGTTGTGAATATATTCCTGATGTTCCTTACCGTCCTCGTCGGTATAGTCATTGACAAAAGCAAAATCAATACTAAACACTATGCGTGAGCGCTTGGGGTCTTTGATCTTGATAGTGAGGACTCTGGTAGAATCTTCGGCTGGTGCAAAGCCATGTGCTGATGCGCATTTGTCCAGAGCATTTTTGAATTTCAACTTGAGTTGCTTTGCTGTGAATTCATCGTCATCATCGTTGGGATAGATATTGACGTCAAAATCATAGCCGACGTTGCTCTTGGTGTCATACGTAATCATGTCGCGGGCATAACTGCCAACGATTCTGTGCTGGAAAGTATAATCTTTCCGAAGTTCTTTCCGAACTTCTTTCAAAAGCAGCATAAGGTCCTCATATGCAGCTGATACCTGTGGGCTTCTCTTGGAAATGTACTTGAAATCGTGTTTCATGGTATGATACTCCTTATTTCTATTATCCCAAGCCTCCCATTTAGCCTCTCGAACTAAATCATTATATTATATCACTAATTTAGAATCTGTCAAGAGAAAACTGCAAAAAACTGAAATATCGTGGTAATACATAAACACAGAAAGGAGAAGACAAAGTGAACGACACAGAATTCATCGAGGGTTACGAAGTCAAGAGTTCGATTTGGATTGGAGACAAGCGGGTTATCTTTGCTGTCCATTACAGCGACCAGGAGCCGCATCCGTATATGAAGTGTACTGCAATTCCCGGCAGTGTTTTTACCAGATATGAAAACGCTGTTGCTTCAAGTGATTATCTCGAAGCACTGAAACTGTTTGCGGACGACATTAAGGCAGAGGCTATCATTCTGGAAACACAACGTAGAGCGTGTGGACTGGAAGATACGTCTTGCATGAACCCCGTCGACCTGACCCCCATCAGTTGGGAAGATAATATCGCCGGTAAGGTCGTGGCTGTGCAGGAAAAGAGTCTGCCTGAAGCCTATCGGGATATTACGCACCAGTTGTATCTCGTGGAAGGCGGCTTCGGTGTGGAAGCACATTCCCGCGGACGAGCTTGCTATGGCTGGGATCTGTATACCGGCAACCCTGTTCGTATCGAACGCCCTGACATTACGGGAATCGTACCCGATGAAAAGATACCGGAGTTTGCAAAGAAGCATCTTGCGAAGCTTCGGGACGAAAAGAAAAAAGACAAAGGAAGGGAGGAACGCTAATGGCAACAATCAATAAGAACACCATCAAGGTTGTCGGCAGTCTTATCGAAGCCGGTATTCGGACCGCGAAAGACATTTCGTCGCTCGGTTTGAAGGATATGCTGGATATGCCGAATCTCACCAAGGGCGACATGAAGACTATCCTTGATCTGCAGGATGCTATCCGTGAGGATCGTTTGTTTGAGTGCTTTGTTGATGTCGGTGAACCGGACCGGTCGGACGGTCAGCGCAGAAAGAAGCCCGTGGATTCAAGGGAGGGTGGAATGAATGAGAACGCTTGAATCCCTTGCCATGTGGGTCGAGAAAGATCTGTTGACTGAGCAGGGAAGAAAGGATTATGGTTTTCTCGGATACGTGCGCTGCACATTTGAATCAGAGAAAGTCATCCGTGACAATTCCGCATGGCAACAGACTGACCCAATGGCCTCTTTTGAGCTGGATGAGTTGGTATATACCCTTGCAACGGCGGAGAATGGATTCATTCTTCACTCGGTACAAGACATGTTCAACTACTGCCGCCCCCGACTGCATGACCATATTCCGTATTCCTTCAACAGAGAGTGTTGGGGATTCCGGATTCTGACGGACGGTTACGTTTGGTATATCGCGTGTACACCGTGGAATGAAAGATGTCATTTCACGGTGTATTGATATGTCCGTGAGAAGCTCTTCGGCGCTCTTGCAAAGGACCGTGGCTTGCCTGAAAACTGCTATGGCGTACTTCGGTATACCGGTGAGCGGATTCTCATCCGATTTGGCGATTCTGGGTTTGAAAGCTTCCCGCAGTTCGGCGGGAACGCATCGGAGAATCGCAGGTTCGCGTCAGAACAGAACAAGGAGAAAAAACTGACCACCGAACAGGTTGCAGCAATGGAGCAGGGGGTCATCTTCGGATGGGACAGCCCCTATGCCAATGTCAGCAATTATGACAAGGACGGGCATTTTGTTATGCCCGAAGAAACTGAAAAAGGAGGCTGGAGACGATGACCGGAATCGAACTGGAAAAGGTGCAGCTGCGAGAAGAACAGTTGCTTTGTTATTCCACCACAGATGAACCCGTTGAACTCGGTTGCATCGGACATCTGCGTGGAGACTTCGGAACAAGCGGAAAGGAATACTGGTCCAACTGGTTTCATCACCGGAACTCGGAAAAACTTACCGAGGATGTGATCGAAAGAATCGACACAGTAACTGCCCAACTCAGAAAACCGGGAGGGGTACTTGCAAGCCGACTGGACATGCGGCGATATTGCCATAACTACCCGGAGTGTCTGAATACCCATTCCTACACCGAGAACTGTTGGGAGTTCAGAATTATGACCAACTACGAAGCAATGTATCTTCGTTGTATGCCTGACCTTGGTGACTACAATTTCTATCTGTATGTCTATGACAAAGATATGTTGTTCCGTCATTTGGCAGATCAGCGAGGGCTTCCGACTCACTGTTATGCAGAACTTGCATGCAATCGTGAGCCTATTTTGGTCCGGTTCGGCGAACACGGGTATTACCCCATTGTGCTTCCCGAGGGAGCAAATATCAAAGATCTGAACACTGCAATCGGTGTGTCAGAGCAACAGCGAAAGGCTATGGAGGTCGGTTCTATGTTCGGGTGGAATGTCCCCGGAGCCGATCCTAAAGCTTATGATGAGGCGGGGAGACCTATTCCCGCAGACAGAAAAATCAGGGAGGATAGATAAATGGAAAACAAAACAATCAAGGTTCTTTGCGTAGAACCCGGAAAGCACCCCTATGAAAAGGAGATCGACAGCGGTCTGCGTTCCCTTCAGCAGGAGGTCGGTGGAGACATCGAGGCTGTGTATCCCTTTGAGGATCCCTGCGCGATTGTTTGTGCCGAAGAGGGAAAGCTTTTGCAGTATGACCTCAACCGCGCACTGCGTGACGAAGATGGTCAGATCTATGACATCGTAGCCGGCACCTTCCTTATTGTCGGTCTTGGCGAGGAAGACTTCACCAGTCTGAGTCCCGAGCTGATGAAAAAGTATGAGAAGGAGTTCCATGCGCCCGAAATGTTTATGCGAATGGGCGGGCACATTCAGGCGTTCAAGATGGGAGGCGGTTCCCGCGTCGCGGACGACAGGGAGGCGCGCTGATGACTGACTATATTGTCAAGGATCAGTATGGCTGTATCACCGTACAGGACGCAAGAACAATCAATGAACCGAAGAACATTCGGTTCATTGATCCGAATTACAAAGAGAAATTCCGCATCCCCGATGGGGAACAGATTCTCATCTCTTACAGAAATGGGGAGAAGGAAGCCTTTACTTGTAAGTATCTCGATGACTATCACCTGATGGTCGGATTCCACGCCTATCACATCTGCGAGCTGGCCGAACGGATGGAGAGAATCGGAGCAAGAATTACTCCTTTTCCCGAAAAGCACATGATCTGGTCAAATCGTGATCTTGACCTGAAGGACTGGAAAGCGGACATCATAGAATACTATCCGGATATTTCCCGAGATGAGATGTACGAAAAGATGGTAGAACTCAATTCGTCCTATCTTGACGATGAGCGTGTGAATCTTGATGTCCAGTGTGGTGATGACATCATTGCCATCGGAGATCTCGGATGGTGGAACGGTCGCTTTACCGGATATAAGACCTTTGAGTCCGGTAATATCAAGGACTGCCTCTATTCCGAGTGTGACATTTGCGAGTGGTATGTGGACAGGGAAGGTGAGTTCCGCAGTACGCAGTCGCATCACGATGGTACGAACTATATCTATTACCGTAAGTTCCGGGACGATGCTTCATGGGATGACCGGAATAATCTGCTGGAAGATATCTATGAAGGGGTTGCCACACAGGAACAGATCGACCGGCTGACTGAGAAACTGGGACCCGTTATTGCCGAAGTATATGGCTGGGAGTATCCTACTCCGAAGGAGCAGAATAAAAGCAGAGAAAGCAGGTGATAAATTGAGATGAGAAAACTCGATTATATCAATAACCTCTACCGGCAGACCCTGCGGGACATTACGAAGGATGTCCCTTCGTGGAAAGCGTTCCTGCGTGGTTCTGCGCGCATGTACAAGTATTCCTTTGACGATCAGATCCTTATCTATGCCCAGCGTCCCGGTGCGACTGCCTGTGCGGAAATCGAACTCTGGAATCAGAGATTCAACCGCTGGGTTAATCGGGGGGCGAAGGGAATTGCGCTGATTACCGAGCTTAACGGGCACCAGTACCTCCGACATGTCTTTGATGTGGCGGATACTCATGACCGGCAGAACCAGCCTTTCTCCATCTGGCAGAAGAAGTCTGAATATGATTCGGAGATCATCAGTACCCTTGAAAACAAGTATGGCGAGCTCGGCGACAATTCGACACTCGAAACAGCGCTGATGTTTACTGCCATCAATGCAGTTGAGGATAACCTGTCCGATTACTATGAAAACCTCCTGCAGAATCTGGAAGGCAGTCCTTTGGAACATGAAACGCCACAGGAGATTCGACGTCTGATGAATCTGCTCCTGACATCCAGCGTGGTCTATACTGTCGGGTATCGTCTCGGTATGGGCTACGACCATTTGCTTATGGACAGTATGTTTGAGCCGATTCTTCGATTCAGCACGCCGGCAGCGCTTTGCTGTCTGGGATATGCAAATTCGGATATTTCCGAAATGATTCTTCGGGATATTGAAAAGACCGTAAAAATCTGTGAGAGAAACGCAGAAGAAATTCGCACCTTTGACTCTCCCGCAGAAATGCGGTATAATGATGGCGAAATCAAAAATTCCAATACAGGAGGTACAGACTATGGAAATGACCTATACGATGCAGAACGGGGTACAGATTCCCGACCTGGTGCTCCCCGAGCAGGAGAGCCTGCCCCTCGGCAGGTACGCGAGACTGCGGTTGAAGTATCTGAAGCAACACCGCAGGGGGACTTACGGACAGCTTCTGGGCGAAGCGAAGCTGGAGCGGCATCTCTGGGAGATCGAGCAGACCGCACAGGCGCAGATCGAACAGACAGTGGACGCGATGGCGAAGCAGAACGGCGTGACCGAGCAGATGAAGGCATCGAATCCGATGAAATGGGCGCAGATGATGAACAACTTCAAGGCATCGGCGGAGGAGACGGTAATTCGACAGTTGATCTGCGCATAAACGCTGACTCGCTCCCCGATTGTGAACCTGACGTAATCATACAGGCATTAAGACACGGTAACTACCTTGCACACAGTAAGGAAGATATCGTGTCTTTTTTGCGCGCTGAAACCAATGACGAGCGCAAGGATAATTATGTCCGCGAGCTTTACACGGAGGGCCTTTTTGCCGAAATGTTCAAGACCGGCACACAGGATCATATTGGGTACAGGGCAACGCAGGATGGCCTTATGATCTATGACGGTGCGTTCCTCACGCATACTGCTGAATCGCACTTTTCTTGGTCACTGACCAGAGAACTCATCGAAGCGCTGATTGCCGACGGCAATTATCTTGATGAGCCCGAACAGAAAAACGCGGAACAGATGAATCTGTTCGAGGAAGATCTGATCCCGAAGAAACTGGTAAAACCGGAGAATCAATTCGCCGTATCGCAGGAAGTGATAGATTCCGTCCTGCGCCTCGGCGGCGCAACCGAGAAGGGACCACTACGCATTTATGGCTATTACCGTCGCGCTAACGATCCGGAGGAAAATGTCGAATATCTCAAGCACGAGTATTCGCGTGATTCTGTTGGTCTGATTATCGATGGCAAAAAGGCTGCAGCATCGTGGGATGAGAACGGAATCCGTATTGCCGAAGGAGAATCGGTCGGAGATGCAAAAGACACGATCCTTATTTCATGGGAGAGTGTAGATAAGCGCATCCGTCAGTTACTCGAAGCGGGTCAGTTCATCCGGCAGGAGGATGCTTTACAGGCACAGGCGGTGTGGGATCAGGATGTCGCCAACCGGGTCAGTCAGCTCTATTGGGATGAGTTTGCTCAAATGCCGGATGAATTCAAGGTGGCGTTTATTGCAGGAAATGAGGATGGGGGCAAGAGAAATCTTGCTCCCGAAACTTTGCTTGATTCCGAAAAACTTACAGCACTGCTTCAGGAGATTCGAGGTAACATTCCCCGTATGGAAGAGTACCCTCCACGATACAAATATCACGACACTGGCTATGCGCTGAGACTTGCAGAGATGTATGAGCGTGATCCTGTAGACTTCCCGCCAGCAGATGATTCCTTGTTGCCTGTGAAGCATTATGTCTCACAGGATAAGATTGATGAGGAACTGATCGGACACGCCGGTAATATCCACGAAAGTAAATACCGTATCTATTCGCAGTTTCTGAAAACAAAGGACCTGCAGGAAAGAGCAAAGAGCCTGTCGAATGAATACGGTACCGGCGGCTATTACGAAGGTCGCATGAACACCAACCACGACAGCAAGGGACTGGAGATTGCCGGTGGACTCGATAAGTTCCACAATGGTGTGCTTCTGAAATGGCCGCAGGTCGCCAAGCGTATCGACGCGCTTATGAAATCGGGACGATACCTCAACGAAAAGGAACAGTCTGGGCTTGATGATTATGAGCGTAAGATGATCGCTTTTGATGTCCGCAGCTTTTATATGAACAAACCCGAAGACCTCCCTCGCCCCTATTCCGCGACGAATGATGTCTTTTCCATGGATTCGTATAAAGAAATCCTGCCGCAGCTCGCTGATTCCCAGCGTGTGAAAGAAATTCTTTCCATGATGCAGGAAGTGTTCGATTCGGAAATGCCGGATGGTAGGATGTATGAGCGCGACAAGGAACTGCTGGCGAATGTCAGAGCCTATGCAGAGGGCACTTACAATTTGTTTCCCGGCTCTCCGTACCGCCCAGAAAGGCTTGGTGAAGTACAGCCGGAGCAGTTAGCTGGGCAGGAAAAGAGTGTGGAAACAGAGCCCGTTGATGTAGCCGACATTGGGGAACAAACTGATTTATACGACATCCACCTCGGCAGTGAGGTGTATATCGGAACGCAGGAGTGTACTGTGATCTCCCTTGATGGCGATACGGTAGAACTCAGTGACGGTTCCATGTTCCCGCTGGAGATGACCAAGGCAGAGTTTTTGCGGAGAGTAGCTGAGAACCCTCTGAACGACAAGTTGAAGGTCGAGGCTGAACCCGACAGGGAAGAAGATCCTTTTGATATGGAGAAGGATCCGGATGATCTGGAAGTCGAGCGTGCTATTGACGCTTTTGAAGCAGAATTTGGTGCAGACGGTTACAGAGCATTTCCGGGGAACGCGCCTGATGCAGAGGAGAACCACGAAATCAGTATTCTATCTCAGGTTCACTACCGACTGAAGTTGGATGACATCTCTCTTCGTTACAATGAGGGAGTATTGGTTGCCAGCGATAACGAGGGCAATGTGTGGTCCGGCAAGGAATATTAAAGTTTCTCGTCAATGAAGTATTCGTTTTTGAGGACGGCGGAGTAGTCGGAATTGAGCCGGAACTGCTTGATGCGTTCAGAGAACTCAGCGAAAAATACGGTGTTCCGGTAGAATCAAACGCTATGCCAGCCATGGTGACTGTACAGAAGCCGAAGCAAAAGACTGCTCCCGCCGCCGTTGTTCCGCAGGGTGACAGACACAATTACAGAATTACCGATGACCGTATCGGTGTCGGTACGCCGAGCGAGAGGTACCGGCATAATGTGGATGCGATTCGTCTCTTGAAACGGCTTGAATCCGAGAACCGTTTGGCGACACCGGAAGAGCAGGGAATCCTCGCCCAATATGTTGGCTGGGGAGGGCTTGCAGATTGCTTTGATGAAAGAAACACTCATTACGATGAACTGAAATCCCTTCTGACAGAGGATGAGTACGCTGCCGCCCGCGAGAGTACGCTGACGGCGTTCTATACGCCCCCCGTTGTTGTGGATGCCATCTATACGGCACTTGGTAACATGGGATTCAAACGCGGAAACATTCTGGAGCCATCGTGCGGTGTTGGTAACATCATCGGCAGACTTCCAGAGAGTATGAGCGAATCCAAGGTTTACGGTGTCGAGCTTGACAGTATTTCCGGCAGGATCGCACGACAGCTATATCAGCGGGCGAATATCACCATCAGCGGCTTTGAAAAAACACAATTTCCGGACAGCTTCTTTGACGTTGCGGTGGGAAATGTGCCTTTCGGCCAGTACAAACTGCCTGACAAGAAATACGACAAGCATAATTTCCTCGTCCATGACTATTTCATAGCCAAGACACTGGACAAGGTCAGACCGGGAGGGGTTATTGCTTTTATTACCTCATCCGGTACGATGGACAAGGCAAATCCCGCTGTTCGCAAGTATATTGCTCAGAGGGCGGATCTGCTCGGAGCCATCCGTCTGCCCAATGATACGTTCAAGGCGGCTGCCGGCACAGAGGTCACATCGGATATTTTGTTCTTCCAAAAGTACGACAGCTTGGTTAATGATGATCCTAACTGGGTGCATCTGGGTAAGGACAGCAACGGCATCGCTATGAACAGCTACTTAGCTGATAATCCGCAGATGATACTCGGTGAGATGATGATGACATCAGGGCCTTTCGGACCCGAGCCAACCTGTGTACCGTATGAGGGGCAGGATTTGCGTGAACTGCTCAACGAAGCTGTTTCGGATATTCATGCTGAGATCAGCGAAAGAGAAAGTGACGAACTGGCAGGAGAGGAAGCGGATAATAGTATCCCTGCCGATCCGACAGTTCGCAACTACTCTTTCACTCTGGTGAACGGCAAAGTGTATTACCGTGAGAACAGTGTAATGACTCCGGTGGATACGACAGCGACCGCCGAGAACCGTATTAAGGGTATGATCACCCTGCGGGATACGGTGAAGCAGCTCATCGACGCCCAGTTGAATGACTATCCGGATAGTGAGATTGAAGCCTTGCAGCAAAAACTGAACAGTCAGTACGATGATTTTACGAAGAAGTATGGCTTGATCAATTCCCGTGCGAATGCTTCGGTTTTCAGAGATGACAGTTCGTATTTTTTGCTTTGTTCTCTTGAAGTCCTTGATGACAATAAGGAACTCAAAGCCAAGGCAGATATATTTACGAAGCGTACAATCAACCCGACGAAGGTGATTGACCGAGTGGACACCGCCAGCGAAGCACTGGCCCTTTCCATGGGCGAGCGCGCCATGGTGGATATGGACTATATGAGTTCACTGACAGGAAAGAGCGAAGAGGAACTGTTTGCTGACCTGAAAGGTGTGGTATTCCTCAATCCCCTATACGGAAACGGCAATCAGAACGAGAAGAAATACCTTATGTCTGATGAGTACCTTTCCGGTAACGTAAGGGAGAAACTCGCAGTTGCCCGACGCACTGCTGAATTATATCCGGATGACTACAAGGTCAATGTCGAGGCACTTGAAAGGGTACAGCCGCAAGATCTGAATGCGACCGAGATTGGTGTGCGTCTGGGATCCACATGGATTCCGGACGAGTATATTCAGCAATTTATGTTTGAACTGCTCGGAACTCCGTATTATCTTCGCTACCGAATGAATGTCAAGTATATCCCGCAGACCGCACAATGGGTCATATCGGATAAAACACATGACCGGGCGAACGTCAAGGCAAATTCGGTTTATGGTACAAGCCGCATCAATGCCTATAACATCATTGAAGACACTTTGAATTTGAAGGATGTCCGTATCAATGATTATGTGGAAGACGAGAACGGCAATAAGCGTGCCGTCCTAAATAAAAAGGAGACTGCCATCGCACAGGGTAAGCAGGATCAGATCAAGCGAGCATTTGAAGAATGGATCTGGAAGGATCCGGAGAGACGGGAGAAACTGGTGAAACTCTATAACGAGAAATTCAACAGTATCCGTCCCCGTGAGTATGACGGCAACCATATCCGTTTTTATGGTATGAATCCGGAGATCACGCTCCGTCCGCATCAGGCAAACGCAGTGGCTCGTATCCTCTATGGCGGAAATACGCTATTGGCACACGTGGTTGGGGCAGGAAAAACCTTCACGATGGTTGCCGCTGCGCAGGAGAGCAAGAGGCTTGGACTGTGTAACAAGTCCATGTTCGTGGTACCGAACCACTTGATCGAACAGTGGGCGACTGAGTACCTCCAGCTGTACCCGAGTGCGAATATTCTGGTCGCCACGAAAAAGGATTTTGAGACGAAGAATCGTAAGAAGTTCTGTGCGCGAATTGCCACCGGCGATTATGATGCCATTATTATCGGGCATAGCCAGTTCGAAAAGATCCCTATGTCCATCGGCAGACAGATAGAAACGGTGCAAGGGGAGATCAATGAAATCCTTGCCAGCATCGAGCAGTTGAAATATGAGCGTGGCGAACGCCTTACAGTCAAGAAACTGGAACAGACACGAAAGAGCTTACAGGCAAGACTGGATAAACTGAACGATCAGAGTCGTAAAGATGACGTCGTGACCTTTGAGCAGCTCGGTGTGGATCGCATTTTTGTTGACGAGGCACATTTCTACAAGAATTTGTTCCTGTTTACGAAGATGCGGAATGTCGCGGGAATCGCACAGACGGAAGCACAAAAGTCTTCGGATTTGTATATGAAATGTCGCTATCTTGATGAGATTACCGGTGGGAAGGGAGCTGTCTTTGCAACCGGAACCCCTATTTCCAACTCCATGGTAGAATTGTACACGATGCAACGATACCTTCAGTATGAGGGACTTCGCACACAGGGGCTAACACAGTTCGACGCATGGGCATCGACCTATGGTGAAACTGTGACGGCTATTGAATTATCTCCTGACGGTTCCGGTTACAGAGCGAAAACGAGATTCGCCAAGTTTTTCAACATTCCGGAGCTCATGTCGATGTTCAAACAGGTCGCTGACGTTCAGACGGCTGACATGTTGAATTTCCCGGTTCCCAAGGCTGATTATTCAGTCGATAGTGTACCTGCTTCGGACATTCAGAAGGACATGGTACAGAGTTTTGCTGAACGAGCCGCACGGGTTCATAACCGAATGGTCCCGTCGAGCGAGGATAATATGCTCCTTATCACCAACGACGGAAGAAAGGCAGCTCTCGACCAAAGACTTCTCAATCCCAATCTGCCGGATGATCCCGGCAGTAAGGTAAATGCCTGCGTTCGCAACGTGTATGATATCTGGAAACAGAACACGGATAAGAAGTCTGCACAGCTCATCTTCTGCGATCTGTCCACACCGCATAACGACGGTAAGTTCAATGTCTATGACGACATCCGAACGAAACTGATCGCCCGCGGTATTCCTGCAGAAGAAATTGCGTTTATCCACAACGCTGACACCGATGCCAAAAAGAAAGAACTGTTTGCAAAAGTTCGCAGCGGTCAGGTTCGTGTCCTGCTCGGTTCCACGTTCAAGATGGGGGCAGGTACCAATGTGCAAAAGCGCTTGATTGCACTCCATGATGTCGACTGCCCGTGGCGACCTTCTGATCTGGAACAGCGCGCCGGGCGAATTGTCCGTCAGGGGAACGAGAACCCCGAAGTGAAGATCATCCGATATATTACTGAGGGAACATTCGATGCGTATTCGTATCAGCTGCTGGAGAGTAAGCAGAAATTCATCAGCCAGATTATGACGAGCAAATCACCTGTGCGTGTAGCGGAGGATGTGGATGAAACTGCGCTTTCCTATGCGGAGATCAAGGCACTGGCTTCCGGAAATCCGAAGATCATGGAGAAGATGCAGCTCGATGCGGACGTTGCAAAACTGAAACTGCAAAAGTCTTCCCATTTGTCGCAGCGATATATGCTGGAGGATAAACTCATCAAGGAGTTCCCGAAGGCTATTGCCGAGACGGAGGAGCGTATTGCCGGATATACTGCAGATATGGAAACTGCAGAGACTAACACTCATCCGAATCCTGATGAGAAGAATTTCTCGCCTATGATTGTGGGTGATAAGCTGATCACAGTGAAATCCGACGCCGGTAAGGCAATTCTTGCAATCTGTAAACAGAAGACTAATCCGGAGCCGACTCCCATCGGTGAGTACCGTGGATTCAAAATGGAACTTGGATTCGATCAATTCGAGAAGGAGTTCTTTATCTATCTGCGAGGGAAAATCTCTTATCGTGTTATGCTCGGTCAGGATGCAAACGGTATCGTAACCCGTCTTGACAACATGATTGAATCGCTGAAGGTGAAGAAGCAGAATAGTATGGATCAGTTGACGGAACTTCACCAGCAGGTGGAGAACGCAAAGGCTGAAGCATCTGCGCCGTTTGCAGATGAAGCAATTCTGCAAGAAAAATCCAGAAGACTGGATGAACTCAATGCCGAACTGAATCTTGACAGAGTAGAAAGCGAAATTGCTGATGATGATCCTGAGCAGGGAATGGAGTCAGAAGAAAAGGATACCACCCGTTCCGGTGATGATCGGGACGAGCGGTAAAAGAGAAGGAGCCGTAAAAAAAGTCCCCCGCAGAAAAGGTAAAATAAGGCAAGCAAAAAGGG
>ERZ779861.1143-NODE-1143-length-31634-cov-18.220083_pt1 | contig 31634 bp, 38 predicted proteins | sample MGYA00511558_ERZ779861 | MGnify/ENA primary metagenome ERZ779861 (study PRJEB29588, sample SAMEA2163432) | human gut metagenome | biome: human gut; feature: human-associated habitat; material: faeces | place: Denmark | collected 2008/2010 ...
GCATAATCACCAACTGGTTGGTATCCAGATAAATCTACAGATAATTGGGATTTATCTTCATTAAAAGCTAATGGAGCTTGTGGAGTAAATACACCTTGCTTAGTTGCAAGTTTCTCATCTACTTCATCTTTAGTATAACCTTTATTAGTAAGATCAACCTCAGTAACTTTAACAGTCATATTACCATTATTTACTAAGATTGCATTAATAACTACTAATACACCATTATCTTGGAAATAATAGCCATATAAATCAATAGTTTCGGGATGCTCAATAGTTGCAACAGGAATAACTATAATATCACCTTTATATGTAATCTGGCAGAATAAATAGAAGTCCAGATTAGTTCTAATAAAGTCATAGATATGTTTCTGTCTTACAGGATCATTCTCATCTAAATTAAGTAAGAAATGATTCTCAAAAGCAGAGATTACATTATCTATAATAGATATATTCTTTCCTGCTGTAAGCGTTCCTTGTTTTGAAGCTATCTCTTTATTAATAGCTGTATTTAAAGCATCAATTTCAGCTTTAGTATATTTATCTGCTAATTGTGCATATAGAGGACCATTAACAATACCAGCTTGATTAGTCTCTGTATTATATATTGGAAGTTCAACTGCTTCTCCAGTTTGATTACCAAATACAGGAGCTAAAGTAACTTTAGATGGGACTGATTGAATATTAATGGCAGGTACTATTGAAGCTGCTCCAGATAATTCAGTTCCATTTAAAGATGGTTTGTTACGAATAGTATTATAATCTGCAGAAATAGTATTCTCTTCAATTACTATACCGTCACCTTGAACGAGTGTATTTTGCTTTCCAGCAGTGGCTTCAGTAATCTCTGTAGTTACCTCTTCTTTAGTTGGATAGTCAGCTAGTTTCTCAGTAATCTGATTATCAACATCTTCAATAGAAGGAATTCCTAATTCTTTAGAAGGAATATTTCCATTTAATTCAACCCCATTGATTTCAGGCTTAAATTGAAGATCTTGATAGTTACTTGATCCTAACTGAGAACCATCCATAACCTTAACTTCATCATCCTTGTCAATAACAATAACTTTAGTCACATTTGACTTATCTATTGTTTCGACTTCAAGGACATTAAGATAGGGAAGAATTGTCTTTTCAGTTTCGTTTGCCATATTATTTTTCTATAAAATATAAATTATTCATTATGTGGTATATAAACAAAATAAGGGGCAAGTAAATTAATACTCGCCCCTCTTTCTGTTATTAAGCACCTACAACGCTTTGGATAGCTTCTGCAGATAACTCATAAGGATAAGAATCTGAATCTGTTGAAAGTGTCAGAGTATAAGCATTCTGATCACCTTTAGCAGTACCAGTAACACCCGTACCAGCGGAAGCGCTTACATAATCATCTTTACCTAAGAACCAATACTTACCATTGCTATCTTCAACAACAACTGCAAGCTGACCAATTGATAAAGCTGCAATCTCTACTCGTTTTGCTGTTTCCATCTTTGTAAATACAAGAGCAAGCTCATTACTTACATAATTAACACCAGCACTTTCATCTACATTTAAAGTTGAGGTTAGAGAACCAGTAGCCTTTCTAAATTGGTAGTTATACCATTTAGCTGAAGACTCAAGAGTAATAGCTGAAATCATATTGCTCTCAGGATCAACCGTTACACTTTTAACATCTGCATACTGGGTAATCCATACCTGTTTGATTCCACCCAATGAAGGTTGGCAATCAAGTGTGATTCCTGCGATAGTTATTAAACAAGCCATAATTTCAATATCATTTAGAAGTTAATAAAATCTATTGAAATTAAGCCTTGGCGCCTAATACTACTTCGTCAGGGAAAGCAACTTGTACACCAGCGTTAAATTCAATAGCTAATCTGAACTCGCGGAAATCCTGTGAATACCACAATTCGAATTTCTCTTCATCGTTCATCATATCTACACCATAGAAGAAGTTCTTGTCTAACTGACCAGCAACAATCTTATCAGTTCCATTAAGACCATTAACAGCAATAACCTTAACCTGTGAACCAGGAAGATAAATCTCACCATTAAGGCTCTCTCCGCTATAGTGGAAATAGTTCTTCTCAACAAGTTCATTTACGAACTTACGGAACATATCGGCACCAACAAGAATAGAAGCACCATCAAGAACCTTCTCAGGAATTGCATTATAAACTGCCATAATATCAGTATAGGCAGATGTTCCAGCAATTGTTACATCTACAGTACCATTATCAGCAGCAAGAATCTTAAGCAGACCATCAAAATACTTCAAGTTATTAGTTTCTGAAGCCGTATCACCCTGCCAGATAGCTACCTCAATAGCCTCTTTTACATTCTCTACAACAGCATTTACGAAATCCTCTTCAAAAGGAAGTGTCTTCTGACCAGCGGCTACCTTAACTGCATACTGAGTCCAGTATTTCAGCATAGCCTTATCGCAATATGCCATATTAATCTTAATATTACCAGTCTTAAGAATTCTCTGAGAAAGAGTCTGAGTTCCAGCCTCATCCCAACCACAAGTAAGACCATCACCGAACTGAACATCGGTAGATAACAGGTTAAGAGCAGCATCAGTTTTAATATCTGTCTGAAGATTGAACAAACTTGCACTCTTAGCTTTTAAAACAGCTTCCTTAATAAGAGGGAGACGTCTTTGCTCCACATAAGCAGGAAGAGTTGTCATTACAGGACTATTTGCCATAATTATTTAAAATTTTATAAATTAACCAATAAAGTTTTTAAGCTTTCTATCTATTTCTGCTATTCCACTTATAGGAGCAGTTGTTTTATTTTCGAGTGTTTCCTCTGCTGAAAAAGCAGCACTCATCTTACTCATTTTTTCTACAGTCTTTTCAGTAGCTTCTGATTTTCCTTCAAGTTCTGCTACTTTCTTAACAAGCTTATCTACAATATCATAGAGCTCATTAATTTCGCGATGAATAGCGTCGATTGCATCAGTCTCAGTTTCTTTAACACCGTCTGTTTCAACAGCAGGATCAGCAACTTCCTCAGCTTTTACTCTCTTAGTTCCACAAGCAGCATCAACCTCAACAGTTCTGTCTTCTTCAGGATCAACTTCAGCTTTAGGATCAGTAATGGACTCTACTTTACCGTCTTTAACAACAATCGTTTTGCCATCTTCGGTAACATACTCACCATCAGCAGCAGGTGCATATTCGCCAGTATCAGTATCCATTGTATATACACTCATACCTGCCCTTAGATCCTCATCCTCACTACCATCGTAAGTTAGAACTCCAGCACTAGTCTTAACATCGTTAAATTTTGCTAAGAGTTTACTAAGTTCGATTCTCAGTTTAGTTAATTTGTTCATACTTAAATTTAAAATTTTTATGATAGTTTTGTTTATTTTTGCAACATTTTATAATAGCACTATGATCAAAATTTCCGTTTCTTTCAGCGTCCATAGCAGATTTCCAAGTGCATATATAAGTATCATTAATATCTGTCATAATTATACGTTTACTTACTTTTTCTTTCTGCTGTTCAGTTTGTTTAGTTCCCAATCTACATTCTCTTAACTTTAATTTTGTTTCATCCTTTAATACTCTTCCAGACTGTTTTAAAGACATTTTGTGTTTAGATTCTTCACTGTGTTTAAATCCAGTATTAGAACCTCCACCTTCATTTAAATTATAACCATTATTTAATGTATCAAATAACTGAATATATTTAATTTCTGCATTATTTAGTTGTCTTTTCAATAATTCTGTAGAAGAACAACAAAAGATTTGAAGAATTTCCCATTTAAAGTTATTGAATCCATATTTCCTAATCGCTCTATGAAAATATGTAAGATTAGAACTGTATTTATGTTCATTCTTTCTTCTCAAGAAATTATTTGTTTGTCCTACATATTTATTGCCATTTATAAGATTTGTTGCTAGATATATAACTCCACTATACATTCTATTTAACTCTTTTTATTTTTCTCAACATTTTTTGAATCTCTTTAAGTTCCTCATATTCATCAGATTGTCTTTCTAAAGTAAACAATCCCTCAATAGAGAACCCTTTAAACTTTCCAGCTTTAATTGCATCCCATATAACAGGATTATTTACTTTATAAGTAGCAAATAATGAACCATCTGGACAATCAGCAAATTCAACTGGATTAATTCCTCTATCTATATCTTTAACATATAGTTCTTGAAGAATTATTCCAGGAATTACTGAATCTTCCAAATGTTCAATATTTACATCAGTAGTTCTCTTATCATACATCATTTTTTCAGCCATTAAACGGAGAGTTTCTTTATCATATTGAATATAATATTCTCCGTTTTTACTATCCCGTCTAAATATAGGTATATCACATACCATTAAACAAGAAGTAACTATATGTTTTTCTTCATCCATCGAGAACTTCTGAGATTCCCCAAAAGCAAGCCAATTAACTTGGGTTGCAGGTTTACTGGTCAATGCTACGAACTCTATTCCATCACAATCATCAGCAATAATTGCTTGATATAATGGAAGATCATTATACATTTTTTCCATTTTTTATTAATATATAAGCTATTTTAAAAATGTAATATTGTTACAATCTTCTATTTTTATATATTTGTATACTATCAAATGTCAAGTTTTTACTCAACTAGGTTATATAATAAAAATAAAATAGACATAGCACTACTATATAAGCACTGATAATCAGCAACTTACATAGTAGTGTGTCAGAAATTTTACTCACTTTAGAAACTTGCATTTGATTCTGTAACTGCAACTTTAGTTTGAGCATTAGTAATATCACTCTCAACTACATAGCATTTAACAGGTTCATTTAATAAATCAGTCTCTTTATCACCAAGTAAGTTTCGAGTGTATTCTACAGGAGTAGTGTTTAAAGCAGCAGGTGCTGCAACAGATGCAGAAGCAGAAGATGCAGATGCTCCACTAGTTTCATCTACTTCTCAAATCTTTTTAACATTAGCTATACCAGCTGCAATTGCTGCAGCAGCGGCGGCAGCACCTAAAGCTGGACCTACAACTGGAATACCAGCCATTGCAGAATAAGCACTGTTAGCTGCACTATATGTATCAATTAAAGCTTGAGCTGTTGCGAATCCTTTACCTACTTTACTTTCCTCTCCTCATATAGTTGCCATACTTCCTGCAACCTTTGATGCTAGATCAAGGCGAGCTTTTATAGATTCTTGATATTGCTTATTAACATTTTCTCTAACTTTGTTTTTCTTATTTTCTCTGTCTATTTCATTTTCAGTTAATTGCTCATCAATAGAATCTAATTCTAGTTTAATAAGTTTTCTCTGATCAGCTGTTAAAGTCTCATTTTCTAATTGTTTTAATAGAAAAGACTTCTGCTCCTCCAATCTTGTTTTTATTTGATTATTATATTTATCTATAGAACCTTCTTCAGTATCTGTTCCTAATAAACGATCTTTATATCCCTCTATGTCTTTTTTGCTTGAATAAGAGAACTCACCACTTAATCCAAATATTTTGGCAAATCCTTGTGTATATTGAGTTTTAGGAATTTCTAAAGATGGATCTTTTATATCATACCTTGCCTCGCGCATTCTTTTTAACTCAGTCTGCAGATCATCTCAAGCTTTATCCGCAGCACTTTTTCTTGCATTTTCTTCATCTTCTCTAGCCTTATCTCTAATTTTCTTCAGCTCTTCTTGATGCCAAGCCTCAACTTCTTCAATACTTCTATTATTTTTAATAGCTAGTGCTAATAGTCTAATATATTCATCTTCAAGTTCATCTACTGGGTCTTTATCCTCTAATCTCTTTTGAAGCCATTCATCAAATTCATTTATTACCTTCTTAGCTTCAGTAGTGTTCTTTGTAATAGTTGGAATATTAAAGAACCCACCATACTTTTTATTAGTATCTGCTACATCCTCAAATAGCTTTTTAAGCCTTTTCTCAATGTCTTTATTTAAATCATCCAACTGTTTATAAGTATTCTCTTTATTTTGCTTTGTATACTCATAAATTGTATTTGAATAATCTTTTCAGAACATTGCTGTAGCTTTAAAAGCCTGCCAAGCAGATGCCTCTCCAAAACTTGTATCAGAAATTTGATTCTCCAGTTCAGTACGTTTGTTTAAATACTCCTCATAAAGTTTAATTGCAGCCTGTTCAATAGCTTGTGCTTTAGCTCTTGCTTCTAAGGCTTCTACATAATTGCCTGTATTATTTACAAACGCATCTTCTGCAGTCTTTACATTAGTGATATTTAAACCAGTCTCTTTAATCTTATCGGAATATTGCTCTATAAACTTACGCTTAGCATCTGCAGAATCTCCAACTCTTTCGTAAGCTATTTGTAACTCTCTAAAGATAGCTATAGATTTAGAAGCAATCTGATTAGTAGTATCTGTAATAGACTTTCTAAATTCAGCAGCCTCCTTTTCAGCTGATTTTATTGAGGATATATACTCTATTATCTTATTAATAGCTACTCCAATAGCTGTAGCTAATGCAATTCATACAGTTACATTACCAATAGTTTTAAGTGCAGTTTTAACTTTACCTACTCCAGAAGCAGCTTGTTCTGAAGCTTCAGCCATTGCTTTCTGAGCCTCTGCTCCTTTTCGCAAAGTTGGAATGCCTTTTTCTACATTTTCCTTTAATTCATTAAGATCTACACCTAAACGTTTAGCAGCTTTCTGCATTCTCTCTGCTGGAGTTCCAGTCTCTTTTGCTGCTTCCTTTAAAAATTCAGCAACTGTAGTAAATGTAGGTTTTACTTCTTCAAAGGACTTTTTTGCAGTTTCTCCTAATTTACCTATAATCGGAATTGTATTAGAGACACTTTTATTAGAAGCAGATATTTCAGCAGGAGTCCCAAGCATACCCTGAACCATTCCACCTCTTAGATTAATATTGGTGCCTTCTAAATCCTTGACTACTTTAGAGATATTACCTAATTCAGTTCCAACATTACCAACAGATGTGCCAATGCTATTAAGCTTAGATGTATCAATCTGATTAAGGTTTTTGGCAGCATTATTCAATCCTGTATTAAATGGAGAGATAAAATCAGTTAATTTCTTAAACCAATTACCTAAAGTAGGCAATTCTTCTAATAAATCTTTTATACCTCCCACACCTTGAACTAAAGCAATAGTAGATTGTAACTTAACCATTACTTTATTTAAATCTTCTGATTCTTTCCCAAATAAAGTAATAGCAGCAGTTGCAGCACCATATCCACTAGCTAAGCCAGTGGATATTTTAGCTACACTTTCAAATCTTTGAGCAGTAGTTCTCGAAGATCTTGCTATCTGCTCATTAATTTTATTGAATTCTGATTGTCTCTTACCAAGTAATGAAAGAGTTTCATTATATTCCTTAGTACCAATCTCTAAATCATTCAGCGAATTAGTTAATGCATCAATATCTTTCTTTAAAGAATTTATTGATTTATTACTTGATTTAGTATCTACACTAATTACTTTTTTAATTTCTGTTTGTGCCATTAGATTGTAATATTTTTAACAGTATCTTCTGTTAGTGTTAAATTCTCTGTATATTTAATTGTTCCTGTTGGTCCGTCAGATACTCTAAATAAAAATTGAACTCCATTTTGAGCATATATTCTATAACTTCCATCATCTCTCATATAAGTGACATTTAAGACATTATCATTTTCAGTTAGAATCTGATTAACACCAGAAGGAATACCTCCAGTAGAAGTTTGAAGCTTTCCTGTAATAAGAATAGCTTTATTTGGGTCTGGAGTTTGAGTAAACATACATTGAGGGCCATTTATACTTCCTTGTTTATAAAGACTAAAATAGAAACTCCTTTGGTCATATGTAGTATTCTCATTATATGTAACTGTCAATTCTGTTTCTCCAGGCTGCCCAGATTCAGGTGTAATGCTTACAATTTCATTTGGACTATATCATCCTAATTCTCAAGGAATATTAGAAGTAACTGTAATCTTTTTAGTCCCAGCTTTATAATCTACAACTGGATCTGAATCATCAAATGATATATATTCACCTAGATTTTGAACTCCAGCTAAATAACTATTAATATCTTGAACTTTAATAAATTCACATCTAACAGTAGAATCTGAATTAATATCATAAGCGTCAATCTTATTAAGTACCCAGTAAGAATCTTCAAAATAATAGAACTGTCTAAGTAAATCATACTTAACATCTAAATCATCCAATCTTACAAAGCAGGTAACTTTTTTAGTATTTACATCAAATTGATCATTATAAAATTCACTCCAGAATCTACTATAAATAGTACTTCCGATATTATAAGTTATATCATCAATATAAATCTCTTGTGGTAATCCAAAATCTCAAGAAGCAGTAACATTAGAGGACGAAACGGTATACCTTGTAAATTGAGGTAATACAGTTCTCTTTATAGCAATTTTATTCCCCCTAATATCTTTCTCACTTTTAGTAGATATATAACACATTTCCTGATCATTTAATATGTTCATTTCTGTAAGATCATCTGTAATTCAATATGTTACTTCATTTCCTTTTACATCAGTTAAAGGAACATTACCGTTAAAGAATACTAGGGATTGAGAGATATCCTCTAAAGATTCCTCATTACCATCAATTGAGAAAAATACATTTTTGGCAAATATATCATTACCTGCGATTTTATATCATTCTGTGGTTTTAGAGGGATCTATAAAATTAGCTCCGTATAACTCTTGATCTATAGTCTTAAGTTCAGTAGTGCTATTATTAAATAATGTATAGGTAATATTATCATTCATAAATGCAGGAACTACAAGGGAAGAAGAATTGTAAAAATTTCTAAAATATTTATTTCTCCATCTTGCAGAAACTATATTTTCATATATATTATCACTATACAGTTCAGTTGTTTCAGAATTAAAATTATAACCAGTATTTAATCTTTGTTGACCATATAATATAGAATATTCCTTATTGTATTTTTTATAAAAATAAGTTTCTGGACCTTCAGAACTCATTCTATATCACTTCTTATCAAATAATATTGGATTTACATTGAAATCTTTAGAATAATCTATTCTCTTGCTCCAATCAGAGATTATATTCTTAAAGAAATTATTTCTAGTATATATTCTAATTGTTTTACTATCAATATCTTTTGTAAAATATAACCCAAATAGTTTTGCATAACTCAATAAGTAATCAGCAGGAGATTGTTCTGTTTTTAATAATAATTTTTTAGTTAATAATGCATTACTTTGAAGTACCTCTGTAGAAGTAGTAATTTCAATGGGAGAAGTAAGATCTACTATAAGATCTCCTTTTGGAATAGCTTGGTAATCCTCTCCTCTTTCTATTACTTCACTTAATAATCCAGTAGGGCGAACACTATTTCCAGTAGATCATACAACATTAAGTTTAATTTTAATTTTATTAATTGGAATTTTAAAATTTGTAATATTAATAACAAAATCATTAGTTAATGAAGAAGTATCATAAAATACATTATTTTGAAAATACCCAAAATGATTAACCCCATTAGCTATAGGATGTGAGTAGGTTCCTGAATTTGTAAATCTATGTATTTCAGAAGTATAAATAGTATCATCTACTTCATTAGTAATTGTTAGCCAAACATCAGCGTATCCTCTATATGCTGAATAAAAAGGAGGAGCAGAGGAGCTAAAATACCTTCTAAATCCAAAAAAATATCTATCCCCAACATTTCCTGCAGTTCGATTAAACTTTAACTTAAAATAAAAAGTTGTAGAAAGGCTTTTTCTAAATCCAGCCTCACTTAAATCAATTATTCCAGAATCGTAAACAATATCAGGTGATGCAATGGATAATTTTAAAGGACTTGATGTAGATTCTCCTTTATTTATACCTACCTGATAATTATATTTACTATCTTCTACTAAAAAGCCAGATTCTGTTACATCTTCTTCGTCACTTACTAGATTAGATAATAAAGGTAAAGCTACAAAGGATTTACTTCAATACGGATTATTTCAATTAAAAAATGAAGGATCAAATACTACATCATATCCAGAATTCTCTTTTCTACAGATAGTTTCAATTAACTTACTCAATTTTAAAGCTGGCCTTTGCATATAACTTCTAAGATCTCTCATCTCCCATTCTGTATATGCTCTATTTAATTTAGCTAATCCATACCCATTATAAGGTGTATATGTAACTCCTGAATCTGTCTTACTAGTAGGAAATATACTATTTTCATTAGTATTTATTAAACAAGTTTCATTATCAAAATCTTCATATAAACCATTATATGCTGGAATAAATGTCAAATAATCATATATTTGACTTCCTTCATTCGTTTTACTTCAGTCAAAACAAGTATTTACAAAATCTTTGTTAATATAAAAATTAAGTTCAGTATCAGCAGGAAGTGTATTCCCATCTTCATCAGTTACAAAGTATTGTAAATCAGCAAGAGTCCTAATAGTACCATCTTCTTTATATTTAAGTCCATAGAAGAAATCTCCTAATCCTCCATATAAAGTAATATTATAAGTAATGACAGCTTGTTTTATAGATATGCTATTTAATTGCATATATCCAGATTCAACTAAATAGCCATTATTATAAATTCCAAAATCAACTCGTTTTGAAGGATCAAAATATACGCCAGAGAAATTACCTTCTTTTATATGGAGAAATCTATCTAACTTATAAATCTCTCCAAAAATCTTATTATTATTTTTGTCTCCTGGAATGCTTATAGTCTTACTGAATGAATTTTTTACTATTGTTGGATTCTGAAAATCTTCTACAGTATAAGTCATTGGTAATGATATGCCTTCAGAACAATGTACTTCTTTTCCTGCAATAAATAATTTAATATTCTTTCTCATAATTATTTACGATAAGTATCTTGAGAAGCTTCCACATTAATTGTATAGTAGAACTTATTCTTACCTTGATTAGTATAAGTTTTATATTCACAATTTGTATCAGTAATCAATACTGGAGTGATAGTATTATCTTTAAGATTATGCAAATATACTTTAGTACTCTCAATTAAATTAAACATCTTAGAAGCTTGAATATCATTTAAATAACCAGTATAAAGAACCCAGCTTGAAGTTATAGTATTCAAATACTTATTTCTTGCAAACTCTTGTGATGTATTTAATACCTTGCGAGTATATGTTTCAGATTTAATCTCATCATTCTTTTTAACATTACCCTCAACAAGTAACGAATCTCATCCACCTGCTGAATTAGTATAATATAGCACATAATCTTTACCTGTAGTATCTATATCATATCTAATCTGTCTATCACTAATATTTCCACCTTCTACAAATCCTACTATTAAATAGCTTCCACAAGGCCATAATTTATTACTTAAATCTTCTGTATATGTATATCCATTAATTCCAGAATTTAAACTAATATCTATAGCAGTTGATGTTCCATCTATATAAAAGAATCTATTAACAACTCCAGTTCCAGTTGGTAAAATTCAACTTGCTACTAAATATTGTCTTGGATCAACTAAACCAGTAATAGGATCACTTAACATAGTGCCTTTAGTCAAATCTCTATCTTTATAACTCCAATCATTGAAAAAAGTAATTGGTTTCTCATTTCCAGATGAAGTTATTAATGTAAATGGTTTTAGATATTCTGGAGATACTATTGTCTTTGAAGTATTAAATATAATCCCATTAGATATATAATTTTCAGCTACATTATTTAATAGAAACTCTACTCTATCTGTTTCAGGATATTTATAAGCTTTTCCAGCATAAACCATATCTCCTGCATAATCTAGATGATATTCAATAAAATCTGAACTGATTATCTCATTCCAAACATAATCTTTCCAAATAGGAGATATATCAGATTTAACAGATTGTGTAATATTAATAGATAAATTAATAATACTTGAACTATTCTTTATAACAGATACTCCAATAGTTGCTTGTCTAGAAGATAAACCTGAATTTTCTGCAATGTTCAAACTAATAGTTGCTACACCTTGAGGATTCACAGAGAACTTCTGACCACTAATCCAACCTACAGGAATACTAAATACAACATCATCTAAGTTATTTGAGCCTGTACCAATTATATTTAATGTAGATGCAGTTCAACTTACTTCATAATTAGTATTAGGAATCATTAAAGATGTTGCAGCTTGTTTAATTGGAACTGTAGCTTCAAGATTATAACCTCCAGAAGTTGTTGCAGTAACCATTGCACTAAACTCCAAATTATTAGTAGTTTTATTCTCTGGAACAGTTAATACAAAATAGTTATCAACAATATCCTTTTTAATATTACTAGCTTGAGGGCAGGTAACATTAAATGAAGTAATAGTTTCTTCTGTTTTAGTTGTACTTAAATGAAATTCTTCAGTAACAAAAGCAGCTGCTCCATAAGTTCCAGAAGAAGGAGTTACTACTAACTTTAAATCTTCTGGAGTATTACTCTTTTCAATCTTAAAGCCATAACTATAACTAATAAATTTATTAGTATCATAATAAGCCCCTAATTGGATAGTTGCAGTTAAATCAGTATTTCATTGAGTATTAGCTCTTACTGTAACTTTAAACTTAATAGAGCAAGAATCTCAATCCAGAACTTCCATATTAACTAAAGCTGTAGCATTAACAACTGCTGCATCTCATTTAATAATATCTGATCTATTTAATATATACTCTACTGTATATTCTCCACCAGTATTTGGTACTTTAATGGTGCCATTAGCAGGATAATATCCAGGAGCTTTACTATGTAAATTAATTGGTAAATCTTCCTCTAAAAAAGCAGTAGTAATGCCTCTAGGATAAAAATGAAATACAGTAGAAGAATCAGTAGTTATTGTTGTAGGAGATAAAAATTGTATTGTACATCCTTCTTTACTTGGATCCTGTATAGTTACCTCTAAAGGCCCTTCTTCAGTATAATCATCTCCCCAAGCCCAATAATCATATTCTCCAGTAATTCCCCATCCAGGATTATTCCATTTAACAGGAAAACTCCTTGATGCGTTATATATTCCTAATTTACTTGGTATAAATGCCATTTTTAAAAGTTTTTAAATACATAATAATCTACTTGTCCTTGAAGATCTTTAGTTATAGCATCATCAAGAAGCTCCATATAGTTATTTTCTATATATTCTATAGTATTTGATAATGGATGTTTACCTTGAATTCCTTGAAGATGTATCTTCCTCCCAATTAAATATGTAAGCTGATCTATTGTTGGTAACTTACCATTATAAGGTCTGGGAATAATTGGCTTAGTTTTAATCCAACTCTTTATATCATTAAGTGGAGGGAACTTACCAGAATGTCTGCCTTCTTCAACGTATTTCCAATAATCTAATAAACTAACATTAACTTCATAATCCCCATTTTGGGTCTCAACAATGTAATTTAAACTATTACCTAATGATCCAGTATCATCAGTCCTTGTTTGAACCAATTCCTGTCTATATAAAGAAATTATGAGTTCTCCTCAACGTCTTAATAACTCATTTAAATTTGGGAAATTTAGTTCTTGAATATTCATTTTTGTTAAAATATATTAATTTATAGGTTAGTATCTAAACACAAATAGGGAGACTTACTCCCTATTAAGTGTCAAGTTTTTACTCAAATTTAGTAGTTAAAATAAATAAAAACTGACATTTTAATGTTTTCGTTTTCATTCTTCAATTTGTCTATTTTCTTCATTAGCTTTATCTATAACATAACAAATTGTATTTAAGAACTCTTTAATTTGCATATCATAAACTTGATGCCAATTAAATTTAGTAACCTCACTTACTTTATCTATTCAGATAATTCAGCTTCATTTTTGAGTAAAAGGAGTAACCGTCTCATCTGTATCAGACTCCTTAGAATCTTTCTCCTTTCCAGTTTGTCCTTGGTTTTCCTTAGTCTCTTCTTCATCTCCCTTTCCGAAGAGTGTAGGGTACTCAGAGTTGATAGTCGCAATAAGTTTACAAAAAAAAACATTATATCTGAAAATACATCAATTGTTAAATGATTATTCAAAAACTCTGCTTCATCCAAAGGATCATAATCTTCTCCATACTTCTTACCTTCTGGTAATAAAAAGCAAGCAGCTAGATTTGGCATATAATCATCATACTTCTTATAAAAATTCTGGAAGTCTATGTATTGACTTGCAGTCATCTTATTAACATTAAAAAAGACTTTATATTCCCTGTCTCCAATAATATATTTAGTTTCTGGAGTTTTAGGTTTATATGTACTCTCTACAAATTTAAGATTGTTAATTAATTCTTGTAATTTATTCAGCTCCATATTTTGAATTTCTTCTAAAGAAATATCACTAAGTACAGATACCATAGCTAAATTCATATCTAATTCATTTTCTCATTCTTTTCTAATTACATCCAATAGTTTTCTATAATGAGCTAAATTCATTTCATTCCAAGATTTTATCATACTATTTAAATTTAATATTATAATGTCCTTTAGTTGTATTTAATGAGTCATAGGCTAGCATTAATGAAATTACTGTATCATCATTAAATCCAGATGGAGCATTATAACTAACATTTCCAGTTTTTGGATTATATGAAGCTTCATATAGTCTTAACTCATTTAAAAGTTTATCATCTTTTAATAATCCTATCTTTTCATTCTCCAAAGCAGCTTGAAGCTTATTAACTATATCTGCCTTACTCTTATTAGTAGTTAAGAATCGTATAATCCTGATTTTCGGATTCTTCCGAACTAACATATCATAGAAGACACTACCAATTGAGTTTTGTTCGACTTGAACTATCTTTATAAATCCCTGATACTCAGTAAATATATTTGTCAGTAAATCAACTTGTTCTGTTGGAGTTTTGTCGTTAAAATACTTTATAAAGACCATCTGCCCATTTTCATTTAAAGCAGTAACACAAGTATAGTCTTTACCACTCCCAGTAGCCCAGTCTATTCCTATATAAAGACTCTGATAATCTGGTTTTTTCTCAATTATGCAGTTAGATATATTATTAAAGAGACAACCATCATCATCTGCAAATTCCCCTAAGTATTCGGTTCTAAATTTATTTTTTGAGGTTGTAAGTCGATACATCTCTAACTTCTCTTTATCTAAAAGCATAGATGTATCTTCTAATGCTCAATCAAATGATTTATAGAACTTGTCATATTTCGGATCTAACCCTTTAGTAAAGCAGTCATAAAAGAAACCCTCTCGGAACCTTGGAGTACTAATAATTAATATTGGAGCAGACCACACATCAGTAGTAGGTTTAATAATTTCAAATACTTCATCTTTTAAGTAAGCAGCCTCATCTAATACAAGTAATCCACTTACAGAGAATCCTCGTAACGAATCCATTTGTTCTCCAGATCTAAATAATATAGAACTGCCATTATTAAACTCTAATTCAAGCAAAGTTTCATTCTTACGTTTAAGAATATCTGCTTCAGCTATAGCATTAACTATTTCTTTAAACACTTTTCTTGATTGCCCAAGAGTAGGTTCTACTATACAATTGACTGTTTTTGGATAGTTAATTGCAAATCGTAATAATTCATTTTCAGCTAAGAAAGATTTACCTACTTGTCGTTTAGCTTTAATTGTAAATATCCTTCCAGATCTATAAGCATCTGCCATAGCTATATGAACCTTATATTGGTACATAAATGGCCTATATCCTTTATATATCCTTGTCATTTATAATAGGATCTCCAAATTTAAATTGGCATTCATTATTTTGAATATTAACTTGAATTTCTGGTTGATTTAATCCAAACATAGAATTTATTGTTTTAATAACTTCAGTAGCAGATCTTACATCATTTTTACTAATAGCAATATCCAATAATGTTTCCAATCTTGTTAATTGTATATGTCTAAGATTTTTTATAAGGTTATCATTCTTTTCAGCAATTATCTTATAAGCTTCTCCAATATATCTTGCAGCAGTAGTTTGTCCAACTCCATATTTAGTTTGAAGTTCCTCACTTACTTTATTTCTGGACCACCCTTTATTAAATAATCTTGCTGCATAAAGATATTTAGTTTTTTGTTCGTCTATTTGATCCTCTTTTACTTCTTCCTTTTTCGGTCTCCCTATTTTCTTCGGCAGTTCCTGATTCTTTACTTTCATTTTCCTTTAGTTTTTCTTGATATTCAAAATAGATTGGGGCAATCCTCTTTATAAGATTAAGTATACAAGTAGCACAAGCTACGCTCATTCTATATTCTTGTTCAATTAAATATTCATAAATCTCTTTAAGCTTAATTACATCCTGCTTTTGTACATTTCTGCAATAATTAGACTTAGTTGCAGTTACAAATCTATCTTCAAATCCTCTTAAATATTTAAACTGCTCTTCTGTTAATTGTTTCATAATTAGCGCTTTTTAGTATAAGTAAATATAGAAATTAACTTTCCATTCTTGTAGTGATAAATAACTTCTGTTTCCATAAAATATAATTTTTAATTAATAAGTTTGTATATAACATCTATCAGCTTAGTAGATGCATCTTTTAATAATATCATAATATCTTTAATAATTGGAGTCATAAATGCTAATAGTGCAATATATCCAACCATTAAAATTGAAAATTGACTTGTAATAAGAATATATATTAATCCAATTCACCAAGTCATACATAAACTGCAATCTAAAGGTTTTAGTCTTCAATCTTCTTTATAAGGTATACCTTTAAATAGTCTTTTTCAAATACTGTGTTTAAAACTATCCAAAGCCCCAGATAAATCAATTATAAAGACTATTATTACTGCTATTATAAATAATTCTAACATAATCTTCATACATAATTATAACCTGTTTTATATTTGCCATATAAACAAGCTCGAATTGAATAATCACACTTACCTAAAGCTTTCGCAGCTTCTTTAATAGAATTATACTTTTTAACTAGAGTTCCGTTAAGATCATATTGAGCTACAGGTTTTGAAAGGTAAGAAGAAATCTTTTTATTTCTAGTTCCATAATTTGTATTATATTTCCTAGTACATCATTCTAGATTTTCGACTCTATTGTCAGTCTTATCTTCATTAATATGATTTACTTCTGGTAAATTATATATATTTGGTATAAATGTTTCAGCTACTAATCTATGTATAGACTTCATTTTAACTTTTCCATTTTTTCATAGTCCTACTGCTAAGTAGTTATTTCTAATAGTAGGTTTAATAAATTTATTTGTCCTTATACTATAAACTTCTCCGATATTATTTACTTTATAAAGACCTTCATAATTAGCTATATCCTTCCACATATTTTATTTCTAATATTACTTATACACCTTGCTATGGTAGTATGACTAATTCCTAATATTCTTCCCACTTCTCTATAACTGTGATATTCAGCATATAATATGATTACTGTCTTATCTGCCTTATTAAGCTCAAGTCATTTTGGATATATACTTAATAGTCTATCATCCATATTTGTAAACATACTATAGTCTATTTCATACTCAGTAAGTAAATCGTCAATATTAATCTTCCGTTTCATTTAATCAATCCTCCAATTCGTCATTTTGTTGTTCAAGTGGTTCTTTAACAATCTCATAATATTTCTTATAGGTATAGTAATATCTACTTGTTTTACTAAACCAATAATTCTTAAATAATCTTGTAATCCAAAATTTCAATTCATTTTTGCTATCAAGCTGATTTAATTTTGGATTTGAATACTCTAGTATTTCTACAAAAATCATTTGAACACAGTCATCATCTGCACCAAATTTTTGCTTAAGTTCCATAATAAATGGATAGTACTTTTCTACAATTTCGTTATTACTCATATGTTCACATATATCCTCCTGCTGTTTTTCGCTGCCCTTTAAGAACCTTTACAATATTTCTAGATTGTATATTTAGTTCTCTCTCAGCATCTATTGCTGAATCCCATCTTTTAATAACTATTCCATTTAGTAATTGCAGTATTGGTTTCTTATGACTATATCCAGCTCGCAGATTATGAGTTCCATAATTATTATTATAATTATAAGTACACCATTCTAAATTACTTACATTATTATTTGATTTATTTTCATCCTTATGATTTATACAAGGATAGTTATTCGGATTAGATATAAAAGTTTCAGCTACTAATCTATGTATATAACACTTCTTTTTCAAATTTTTATTATATAATGTTACTGTAAAGTACCCATTAGTTTTTACTTGAGGTTTTAACCTCTTTGGAACTGATGCTCTTAAACTTCATATTGAGCCATCAGTTCCAATTTGGTAGTTTTCAAAATTAAGTATTCTTTTATAGGCTATCATTTGCTATATAATTACTAAATTCTGTATTTACATCTATCTTAATGGCTTTCTTTAAAGACAACTCTGTTTTTAATGAATAGCCATAAGTTCCTCCAAAATCTGTTGTAGAACAACCATATTTCATAGAATCCTTTATAAAGGCTTGTTTTATATCTTTAAATATATATACTCCATCATCAAATATTATTACTAATATAGAATTATTTCTTGATAGCATATCAAATTTATCCCTATTAATAATAGTGGTTGGATATTTATTAGAATTAAATCTTCTCCTTTTAACTTCAATTATATAATCAATTCCATTCCAATTAAATGTTCCATCATATCTGGAGTAATCGTCTTTACATCATTCTATGTCTATATTAAATTTCTCTTTAAATAGATTCTTTGTAAAGACTAAGCTTCTTATATCTGTTTTCATTATTTTATATTATTAATTTTAAGTGTTAAATCACAATATTCTTCATATAAATTAGATACTTCTTCACTTGCTGGATTAACCCACATTACTGAATCTAATTTATGTTTTAATTCTGCTCTTTCTAATCTTAATTCAAATGTTTTAGTTTGATACTCGTTATAAGCTTTATATCCTCTAATTCCAGCTATACACATTAAAACTAAAAGTATAATAACTGCATATTTAAATATATTTTTCATATTCTATATTATTAAATAATTACACCTACTCCATAAAAGGTCTTATCTTCATTCTTATATGAAACTCCAGCTAACTTTTCCATAAATAATACAGCAGTTTCCAATCCTTCTTTTTCAATTAAACTAGCTATTTCCTTTTCAATTTCTGGAGTTAAGTTTATTGATTCAATTAAATCATTAAGTCTTTTTATATAATTCATAATTAAAAATTTTAGTTAAACCTGTTTTATTGATATTACAAATATACAACAAAAAAAATCAAATCTCCAAATTTTTTATGCATTTTTTCAAAAAAATATTACTATTTGTATTTTTATTATATATTAATAAAAACAATATGATTTACGTAATTAAACTAGCCAAGACAAATTTCATTAAAGTTGGATATACTTCTAATTTAAGTAGTAGGCTAACTTCGTATAAGAACGCTATTCCAAATGAAATAATAGAATTTTTTATAGTTAAAGATGGAACTAGAGATGATGAAAATTACTATAGGGATAAATATAGAGCATATAAAACTAAAAGTAATTCAGAATGATTAGAATTGCCAGATGAGTTAATTGTAGAGCTGCTGAATGATTTTAAAACTGCACATAACGTAACAATAAATAAACAGAGTAAAAAAGAGTGATATAATGATAATATAGATAAATTAGTAGAATTATGTTTATCTGGGGTTTCTTTAAGTAGGGCAGCAATCTCTTTAAATGCACTAAATTGGAATTGAATTACATATGCTAACCAAAGATATGAAAAAGAAAATGGTAAAAAGTTAACAAAACTTTGGACAAGAAAAAGTGCTAAAAATTTTGTAGATTAAAAAAATTATTCTTATATTTGTAGTGTGATAATAAAAATACAACTTTAAATAAAAATAATGCTTAAATTATTTGGAGATTGAGAAAAATTGTTGTATATTTGTACTATCAAAATAAAACAAGTAATTCTACTACTTCTAGGCAGGTGAAAATCCTGCCACTTTTTAACATTAAGGTGTCAAATTTTTACTCACTTGATGTGTATAGATAAAATAAAAATAGACAATTAATAACCAAAATTATTACAACTATGAAAACATATTTAAATGAAATTATTAATGAGTTGCCAACTAACTGTTTATTTGATAAAGGAAAAGTTGGATGTGGAGGAACTTCAATGGCAATTGAATGCAATAAGCCTTATGTTATTTGTGTTCCATTTACTAGCTTAGTTGAAAATAAACTTCAACAATATCCAAATGAAAGACGTACTGAGAAGATATTTGGAGTTTATGCTGGTGTTACTATTAAAGAGATTAAAGATTATGTAGATAGTGTTAAATGCCCTAAAATCATTGTTACCTATGATTCTCTTTATAAAGTTATTTCTGCAATTAATCCTAAAGAGTTTAGCATTTTAATTGATGAATATCATATTCTCTTTAATCAGTATAGCTTTAGAAGCTCTGCTATTCAATCAGTGCTTAAATATTATAAATTATTTAAAGATTTTACATTTATGACCGCAACACCTTTAGAGGAAGAGTTTGTATTAGATGAATTAAAAGATTTAGAATTAGTAAAGCAGGAATGGGATGATGTTATAGATGTAAAAGTGCAAACTGTTAAATGTGATAATGTAGAAGCTTCTACTATTAAACTTATAAATGGATTTTTAAACGGACAGGTTGAAGGTAACGCCTACATATTCGTTAATTCAGTAGACTTTATAAAGAACCTTATTAAGAAAGCCAAATTAACATCTAATAATACCAGAGTTATATATTCCAAAAACAATAAAACTAAACTGTCAATTCCTAATTCAACAGTCTTAGATGAACCTAAGAAAATAAACTTATTAACTTCAACTGTATTTGAAGGTTCAGATATTTATGATGAAAATGGAAGGATAATAATTATATCTGATCCAAGTAAAGCTAATACATTACTTGATATATCAACTTCTATACAGCAGATTGCTGGTAGAATTAGAAATAGTAAATATATTAATTGGATAACTCACATTTATTCTACAACAAGATATGCTGATATATCTTATGAAGAATTTAAAAAGCTTAATATCCAGAATATTGAAGAAACTAAAATTGCTGTAGAAGCATACAATAAACTTCCAGAGATAGCTAAAAAGAAACTTAGAGAATTTACTTCTGATGCATACATTAAATTAAATTGGGATGATGTATTTGAATTTGACCCTAATATGGCTAAAATTGATTTATTTAATTTTAAAGTATCTAGGGGACTGTATTCTGCTAGAGCTAATCTTTCTAAGGAATATATTAATAAAGGATTTAATAAAGTGGTAGAACAATATGATAATTCTATAAAAATAGATCTAAATACTAAAACAAAAGCATTTAAAGATATAATTAAAGAAGTAAGAGAGGAATATGAAACCTTATATAAGGTAAACACCCCAAAATTAGATGATGCTCTTATTAAATACCCTTGGTTAATGGATGCTATTACTAAACTTGGATTCAATAAAATGGCCACTCTAAAATACTGTATTACTAAAATAAAAGATGAACTTATTAAAACTTCAGATAAATCTGTAGATAATAAAGTGGCAAATAAACTTAATAAAGATATAACTTTAGGTATGTGGTATTCTAATACTGATATTAAAAAGATACTACAAAAAGCTTATGATTTAGTTAATAAAACTAATGCTAAAGCTACTGATATTACAAAATATTATGAAGTTAAGGTAACTAAAAAATCAGTGAATGGAAACAGATCTTATGGATATACTATTATAGGTAAAAAGTATGTCTTTAAAAATTAGTATGTCTATTTTTATTTTTATCTATATACATTAGTTGAGTAAAAAATAGACATTTATTAAAATATTTTAATTATGGAAAATGATATTAAAGAAACAATTAAACAAACAGAAGAGTATATTAAAGAGTTAGATAGATGAATGCTCGAATGTAAAGAGGCTACTAAAAGATTTGGTGATATTATAGACAAAGTATTAAAAAATAAAGATTATATGTTTATTTCTAAATTTGATTAATTATGGATGATCATTTATTTAAAAAGCTTGAAGAACTAGAATACAGAATAGTTCAACTAGAAAACCAGAATAGAGGTTTAGTTTGGGAAGAAGTAGAAGAAATGCCAAAACCAGAAATTACTAATGCAACATATACTGATTAATATGAAATACCAAACCTATAAAGTATGTATAAATGGAGTGTATTATGTATATGTAATACCAGAAAATAGTAAGTTTTTAGTAGACTTACAAACAGGAGATTTAATACCTAAAGAAGATGATAAATTATTTGAAATAATGGAATAAATGAAAATAGGAGGGTTATTTGCCCTCCTTTTCTTTTTTATTAAACATATCTTCACTTGAATCCTTTTACTTTATAACCTTCTCTAATTGCTTTAGCAATAGAATTTTTATGAACTCCGACATCTAAAGAAGCACTAACTGCACAATCATATTCTTTAATAAGAATATCATCTTTATATGCACCTACTTTCTTAGCTCTTGGATTATTACCAAAAGAATTATTTAAATAGCTCAAATCTCTTCCTTTCTGGCTATCACTCATCTTTTTCCTAGTTTCTTCTGATGGATGTCTTCCAATACTTTTAGCTCTTATCTTGTCTTTTCTTTCTTGAGTAAATGTAATTCCTAATGTGCCATCACCTCCGTCTGTAGCATTATAACCGTATTTCAGATTACGAGTATTATATCTATAAATAAGAATCTTCTCTAATGTTTTAGCACAAGCTTCTGGTAATCCTTCTTTAACTATAATGTGTTCAAATCCATCTCATCCATATTTTTTAATAGCATTTTCAAATGGCTGTTTTCTATAGCCAAGACCGTTTGCCCATCGTATCTCTGGCTTCTTACAAGTAATTCCAATATATTTCTTACCATTAATCTTGTTTAAATGAACATATACACTATACATATAAATTACCTTTCTTTCTTCGTTGTAATCCTTTAATACTATATAAAGCAATATGCACTCAGTGAGCAGTACTACTTCTTTCTATAAAGCATTCGTCAAAATCATACTTTTCAATAGCTTCAGTAATCCAAACCTGAAATTCTTTCATTTGGCCGTTACTTGGAATTATATCTGCTGCATATCCTGTTAGATGGGCAGATGTCAAAGATCCTCCTACAGCTTTATTAAGCTCATTACATCTATAACCTGAATTCACACTTATTGCTGGATTCCCCAACCGATTAACATCACAATACTCTGCCCAATCACTTCTTAATGGGTCTAAAAGTTTCTCGACTAACTCTATAAGGTGTTCAGTAATCTCTTTATTTGGAGTATTATCTATCTTCTTAATAGAAGCTGTATCAGATCTTGTTAATTCACTAATAGTAAAATATTTCATTATTTAATAATATCTTTAAGCATAGTATAACGGTAAAATAAATGACATCCTGCACCAAGTGCTATGAGTACTAATGTAATCCAAAATGGAATTACTTTTACCATTAAAAATACTAAGATTATAATTACTATTGCTATTAAATATTTCATCCAATATTTCATAACTTATTTATTTAAAATTATACTTACTTTAATTCCTGCATCTCTTAGTTTTACTCAAGTATCAACTGGCATCTCATTATCACAATAAGATAAGCCTAAAATTCCAATATCTCTATCTTCTGATTTTAAATAGAATATTGCAATCTTATTAACATCATTAGATTTAAATGTATAATACATTCTTCTATCTAATTCCTTTATATCTTCAACATCTCCAAATCATCCTCCTTTTTTAGATGTTTCCAATATAAATAAATAATCAGATAATAGGAAGTCTTTATAGTGACTTGAAACTGGAGCAACTCCAGGTTCTGTTTCTTCACTATTCATAATTCCATAAGTGAATGGTAATCCTCCTAATCCTGAAGTGCCATTATGATACTCAATAACTCAAGCTCTATCTGCATTCGTATCATTTAAAAGATCTTTAAGGATATATCTAACCTTAAGATCCGCTTCTTGTCGTATTACTTGATTAGTACTATGAACTGTTTCTATATAACTTACAACTTTATCATATATTATTCCTGGATTAGTACTTATAATTATTACATAAGAAATAAATATAAATCCAAATCCACCTTTAATTATTTTCCACAGTCCATATTTATCTACTCATTCTAATACCTTTCCAAACCAGTTTAATTTATTTTCCATTACATATTATCAGAACAAGTACCCAGAGTGTTGTCTACAGCTAAATCAACTCTAACAAATACTCCAGTACAAATATCTTTGAACTTCTGATAAAATGGAGTAAAAATTAAAGGATAAGAAATATCAACTTCTGGATATTGGTTATTAAATCGGTTAATTATATTAGTTAATGCTAATATTCCAGCTGATTGCTCTTCAAGCTGATTATTATCAGTTTCATCCCATCTTGCTATAAAATAGAGATTTAAAGAGTAAGTAATAGTATCCTCATCCATATTAAATGTATTTGGAGTTATATAAAATACATTATATTCAATAGTTGGGATACTATTAAGTTCATATATATCCTTACTTCCTACAAAATTAATATTGGGTTCTTCAAGAGCACAAGCTTTTAAATTGTTTATTAATTCAAAATACGTCATTTTACTTACTCTTTTTATTGTTATCACTTGAAGGGAAATCATAAGCTCTTTGCAGAGGACCTTCACAAGAATTATATCTCCAACCTTTACCTCTAGCTCCACCTAACCAAATAGTGCAAGATGAACTTGAATACATATTTGGATACATATCTTTAAGAGGTTTATAAGAATACAATTCAGGAAAATCATTATAATATGTAATTACCCAATTTTGCAATCTAGTTTTAAAGAAATCTGCTTTATCTCTATAATACTTCTTAATAAGATTAACTTGATTAATATCAGAAGTTAAATCTTTCTCATCATCAGTCCTCATAACCCCAAAATTACTCAGCTTAAATGAGATGGGTATAGTAATCTCACTTAATACTTGATAAAGTAAATAAGGCTGAATATAGTAATCTAGCAATTCTTTATATCTATGATTTTCTGGGTCATCTATTGAAGTAGGATCATAAATAGGAGGTTCTATTGGATGAACTGGTTTATTTGGATCTTTTCAATCAATTACTAATTTCTGAATCTTTTCTAAGAGCTTAGTTCCAATTAATGACTGAAGCTCAATATCTTGTGCAAGTTTAATTGCTGACTGAAGATATTTACCAGAAACATTATTGTCTAAATTGGATTCTGATTTTATATAATCTTCAGATATTAATAGTACATTTCTATATTCCATAATAATATTTATAATTTTTGCAGGGTTTATTTTTTCTACAAGATCTAGATATACTAGAAGAATCTACATTATTCTTCTCTCCAGCTTCCTTAGCTGATTTATACTCACAAATAAAATTACCATCTAAATCATACTTATATACTTTTTTGCACTGACGTTCTGAAATTAGTTGTTTTTCTTTATCTGAGAGTTTCATACCTTTATTTCAAGGAGTTTTGCCTCCCTCATTTTACGCTTGCTTTCATCTGAATGCTGTTTACCATAAAATGAGTTATTTTCTCCTGATCTTATAATTCTAAGACTATCTTTATAATCTTGTGAAAAAGAATATCCACAAGTACCGTCTCCTCCATCAGTTAAATTATACCCATATTTTGGATTTCTAGTATTATACTTATAAATCAGAATCTTTTCTAAAGTCTTAGCACAAGCTTCTGGAAGATTATCTCTAATTATAATATGCTCAAAATTATCTCAACCATATTTTTTAATTGCTCTGCTAAAATAAAGATTATTCTTGTAACCTTGACCTTTAGTTCCCCATCTATTATTTAAAGTAAGTGATGTTATTCCAAAATATAATTTATTATCAGCTATATTCTTATGGCAGTACACTGTATAATTATTCAACATTTTCTGCATTGTCTGACATTCCTTTTGGAGTTAAACTAAATGGTTCAATAGTAATACTATTCTTAATGCCGAAGATTTTATCAAATGAGTCACAAATTTCTGATTGTATTGGGCGTACAAAAGTACGATTATATAGCTTAAATGCTTCATTAAACTCATTTTCATTAAATCCTGAGCTATAGTTTAAACCGAACAACGAAGGATTAGCTCTGAAGGCACAGAATATTTGATCTCTGGTTCTCTCAGATAATGATTGATATTTCTCATCAAAATCATCAGAATCTAATCTTTCAATAGTAGTCTTATTTGCCTCATCTGCATTATATGAAATCAATATTCTGCCAGCATTCTGATAACCAGAGAACTTCTCATTAATATTCCTCTCAATCTCCTCTCTAATTTCATCTGTAGGTTCCCCATTATTAAAGTTAATAATAAGATTACCCATAAATCCATTATTGATGTTATTTAAATGGAATTCATTAATATTTTTCTCAGTTTCACAAGATAAAATAGCAGCTCCATAAACAGGAATAGGATATACTCCTCTTGTTATATAACCTTTATTATAAAATATACTAGCTGGATTTTCATCCCCAGCTCCAAATTTTGGATATTTTATAGCTTTTACAGACCAAGCTGTCCAATCAGTTGCATAATATAATATATCATTCTTTTCGCTTGACCTTACATTCATAAAATCAATATGATAGATCTCTGCAACTCTTCCGAGCATATCTCTAATTACTTGGATAGCATAACCTCCAAATATCATCTTATCAATAGTGATTTTTCTCATTATATCAACTATTGTTTCACCTTTCTTGTTTACAACTACCTCAAATCCTGGAGCATTACATTTAACATCGTTACCAACAATAAAGTCAGCAGAACCATTAATAATGGATTGGAGAGTGGCAACATTTAAATATAAATCCCATAGATATAATGGATATTTATTATCTTCTCCTCACATTACATAATCTTTTCCTCTCACTTTAGTTTCTGTAGGTAATACGATATTACTTGCAATAAATGGATCAATAGCACTTAACTGAACTTTTGTTTTATTTTCGCTCATAACTTACGTATGTATTAGGTTTGTCGTATTGATAATTATTATTCTCATAATCTCCAATTCTTATTAATCCTGTTCCCAATATAGGTATTGGTTTACCAGCAACTAATATCTGAGTACCATTAGTAAGAGTATTATTATATGTAACCAGAATAACTGGATTGCCATATAACTCTGATCTAAATGGATTGTTTACATCAACTATAACTTGAAATTTATTTGGATTAGTAAATAAAATATATTGATATTCACCATCTCTCATTCCTTCTTGAAGTGTAATATCAAACTTATAGTAGATATTCTCAGAATAATTCTGATTTTCAAGATCAAATGTATAAACTTCTTTAGTAGTTGTATTTTGCATTAATAGAGTATAATTCATATTTTACAGCAATTTACATTAGTTTTACATATCTTTTTCTTAAAATATAAACCAATTTACTAATGTATTAAAATAATTAAAGGAGACCTAAGCCTCCTTTAATGTCAAGTTTTTTACTCACTCAAAGTACTAAGAAAAAATAAAAACTGACAATTAGTTTAAACTTGCTAAAGTTCAGTTTTTAGATGTGGCTAATGATTTCTGTTCCTCAGTAAGTGCATTATAAACGTTAGTATAAAAAGTTAAAGTTTTGGTATCCTTTCCAGTTAAATCACTAACATTTGTAATAATATCAGTTACTGATTGACTATTTAGTGCTCTAAAATTTGCTAAATTCATACTTTTATCAGCTCCTTCAACACCCCCAAAATAAGTAACAGTAGTATTAGCATATGCACATATTGAAGTTTCATTTAGATCTTCTGTTAATGTGCAATTATTTAATTTAATTTTTCCTACTGTTGTAACACCCTCATTATCTGAACTAAAGTAATAATATAAAGATAGTTGTCCATTAATAACTTCAATTTCAGGAACATTACTGCTAACAGAATAAAAGAAAAATTGTAAAGATGATACACAAGTATCAACTTCATTTATCACTTTTAAAGTAGTCGGTAAATTAAAAGCATTAAAGAATGTTCTTGTTGCATAACTTCAACTAAAGGCTGAGGTATTAATTAATTCTAAATTATTTAGTGTGCCTCGAAATCCAGAAAATGCGTACGAATCCCCAACTCTAGTTCTTATATTATCAATATATATATTATATGTGTTTTGGAAGGCATATGATGCGTCATATACTTTAGACAGATCAATATGACTTGATATATCTATTGTAGATATGAAATTAGTCCCATCAAATCAATTATTTATATTATCTGGAAGAGAATATTCTATATTATTATATTGTTCTTGTGTCATACTAGAATATGCAAATGTTAATCCATAATCATTTAAATTAACCTTTCCTCCACCACCTCCAGAAATCTGTCCTATCTTATCTGCATAGCTTCTAAAGGTATCGGAATCTGATACAGCAACACCTTTAGCTACAATAGCATCTTTAATGGCACTCTTAGTACCTTCAAGATACGTTAATTTATCAGAAATTGTATTTGCCATATTAGATATATTTAAATTTTACCCCTTTATAAGTGTCTGTTCTTCCTTTAAGACAATCTATAACTCTACTATGAGTATACCCATCTATTGATGTTTCAATTGCATTTTTATATGTTTTAACTAGTAAATCATTAATAAATAGCCCTACAGGTTTACTAATTTTATCAATACATCTATTTATTCTAGTTCCATATGTATTATTATACTTTGCATCACATCATTCTAAATTTTCTACCCTATTATCTGTCTTATTTTCATTTATATGGTTAACATATGGTAGATTGTCAGGATTTGGAATAAATGCTTCTGCTACTAGTCTGTGAACTTTAATAGCTTTAGGTTTATCTAAGCCAGATACTAGAATTACATAATTATAGCCATATTTATCTATATGCTGTTTTAGCTTTTTATGTATTTGTTTTCTGGTTCTTCCAATAGAATCTTTAAAAGTCAATGGGTTACTATATACATCTCCTGTAGAAGATACACTATAGTTAGGATAATTTGTTAATACTCTATTCATTTGGAATTTCACCATTAATTGTATCAAGAGTAGTTGAAATATTACCAATCTGAGCTTGAATTGCTGAGATTTCTCCATCTAACTCTGTCATCTTTGTATTATATGCATCTGTAGTTACATAGTTTGATAACTCACTTTTATCTGCTTTAAGTGCAACTTCATCTTTAGTAGCTAATCCAGATACATCAGGAATCTTATTCTCTACAGCTGTAAGCTCTTCTTTAGTAGCAAAATCACTAGTATCAGGAATTTCTGCTTTAGTTGCATAATTACTTAAATCTACAGATAGTTGCAAACCTTCTCCATTTCTATGTAAAGATAGAGGTTGATTAGCTTGGAATACTTCCATCTTAGAAGTTTCTAACTCCTCAACTTCCCCTTTAAGATTAGTAATCTCAGTATTAATTGGAACAAGTTTAGCATCTATAGATTGATCTACTAAAGGAGGAACTTGATCTTCAATACTTTCTGTTACTTTAGTATCAATTAACTCTTCTGCTTTCTCCTCAGAAATGTAATTACCTTTAGGTTGAAATCTTTCATCTGCTTCAATCTTAGTATAAGAACCAACAGGAAGTTGTCCAGGTTCAATACCACATTTCTTACTTACATAAAAAGTTTGTGTATTTTTAGTATTCTTAAGTATAATCATAATTATCTAACTTTTATTGATTCCTCATACTCTTTAGAAGCTTTAATAGCTAATTCTTTATATTCAGCATCCTTATCTAAAGAGACTTCTGATAGATGCTCTAAATCGCAACTTAAAGGACAGATACATTCAGTAAATGAACTGTATAATTTAATATCCATTCCTTCTTTATAGTTAGTAAGTACATAACCTTCTTCTGGACTAACTACTTTATATTTTTCTTTAATTTCAATTTTCATACTAATATGTTACTGACCAGCCTTTACTGGTGATTTGTGATTTTTGCTCTTCTGTTAATGAGTTATATACAGTTTGATGAAATTTGATTATTAAATTTCTATCTGTAGTATATAATCCATCTATAACATTATCTACTGACTGACTCGTTAATACTGGTAAGTTTGATAAATTTAATATTTCTATTTTAGTGCTTTTCCCTATATTAGTAAACCCTCCTAAATCTGTCAAATAAGAAAAAGGCCCAGAAGCAAATATATTACTATAATCCTGTCACTTTTCTGCATTGTATTGTGGCACTGATTCTAAAGATATACAACCTCTAAACATATTGTCTACGGGTATTGCATTACTCATATTTATATTTGGTGCATTTTTTAAAGCACTACAACCACTAAACATATAATGATATGCAACAGCTATTTGATTATTAATATCTGGCACAGAAACTAAAGAGGAGCAGTTTTGAAACATTTGACTAAATTGAGTAAATCTAGATAATATATTGGGAACAATTTTTAAGTTACTACACCCATAAAATAATCCATTACCATTATTAATGTTTGCATTTGAAAAATAGGTCATATCGGATACATCCTCAATAGAAGTGCTTTCGAATATACTATTATAACCTTTAAACCAACTATTTACTGTACTTGCATCACAATCAGTAATTTCATCTTGTCCAGGAAACAGATTATCTATAACTAACTGTTTAAACTCCAAACTTTTAAATACTATTGGAGTGCAAATATTACTAGGCCAGACTTTGGTACTGCCAACATAAATAGCAGTACCTTGTCTGTTACCTACATAAAATGTTTTTAAATCATCTCTAATATTCATATTATTCTACAATTAAATATTGTGTATTAGGATCTTTAGTTGATAAACCATCATATTCTGATTGAGTTAGAACAGTAATAGTATTTATTTGAGGTTGGGTTCCAGTTCCAGCTTCAATATAGTTTCCAGCAGGCTGAATACCTAAATCTGATAAACTCTTATTGCCAGATAACTCAACAGAATTAATCTGAGGTTTATTTGTTAACTGAGTATAGTCAGTAGTCCCTCCACCTCCAGATATTTCAAGATTACCTTCTCCTAAAATACTTTCACCATTAATAGTCTTTATATTAGTACCAGAAACTAGTTGCTCTTGATAACTATGATAACTAGTATCTGCTGATACTCCAGTTGGAGTAATAGTAGTTTGAACTACAGTATGATTAGCTGTAGTACTTTCAAAATGGAAAGTAGCTTGAATATTTTCTCCTGAAACAAAACATACTTCTGGAGCTGCTATATCACCATAACCTAGAATATTTACATAATAAAGCTCAAATGGTGTTTTATTAGCTATAGCATTCTTAACAGCAGCGAAATCTCCAGAAAGATGAGTAGTGGAATTTATAAATAGAAATGGAATATTAGAACCACTTTCAATTTCTATATTACCTTCTCCAAGTAAAGACTGACTATTGATTGTTTTGATATTAGTTCCACTTACAAGTAAATCTTGCTTAGTAGCCATCTCTTTATCAAGAGAATCAATCTTATCTCCATCTTCTTCTTGTTTTGTTTTAATAATTGATATATCTGAAGTATTAGTTGCTACTTGAGTAGATAAAGATTCTACCACAGAAGAATCAGCTTTACCAGCAAGTTCTGTTTTTGTTGCATAATCTCCTACAGGCTGTTTAGTAGCAAGCTGCTCATCAACATAAGTCTTATCTGCTTTACCTGCTAAATCTCCAGAAACCTCTG
>ERZ779861.1183-NODE-1183-length-30786-cov-3.347597_pt1 | contig 30786 bp, 25 predicted proteins | sample MGYA00511558_ERZ779861 | MGnify/ENA primary metagenome ERZ779861 (study PRJEB29588, sample SAMEA2163432) | human gut metagenome | biome: human gut; feature: human-associated habitat; material: faeces | place: Denmark | collected 2008/2010 ...
TTTTTGAGTTGTCTTTTCCATTCTGTCGTTGTTACTTATCTATTGTACCATAACAATCCTAAAACATAATTTCGCGAGGGGATTCACAAAGTAAATGGGGGGCAGTCAGTCCGAGAATTTACCGCGTGTCCCGATTGACACATTTATGCGAATTGTGTTATAATCTAGAAAAATGCTCGTATCATGAGGTGGAATATGGCAGTAATACATACAACAAAGCAACACGAAAGCGGAATTGCTCTCGGCGGCATCGGAAGCGGCTCTGTGGAGCTTTTCCCCGACGGAGAATTTCACAGATGGCAGATAGCGAACGAGCCGAGATGGGCGGAAAGAAGCGACGGACGCCACGTTGACGATGGAGAAGGCAGTACAGGCGCGCTTTCGTTCTGGGTTCGCTCGGAGGACGGAGAAAAGGTTATAGTCCGCAAGCTCGGGATGAAAACCGACGCCGACGACTTCACATACCGTATGTTCACATGGAATAAGCCTGTCGAGGGAATCACATTTGACGGAAAGTTCCCGGTGTGCGACGTGACCTATGAGGACAGTGCGCTTCCCGTGAACGTAAAAATGCGCGCGGTATCTCCGTTCGTTCCGCACCACACTGACGACAGCGCGACTCCGGGATTCTATCTCGACTTCACCATAGAAAACCCGACCGACCGCACCATAACCGCAAGCCTGCTCTCCTCTCTTGAGCCGAACTTCTGCAACAACGGCGGATGCGTCAACGAGAGATACACCGACGGAGATGTGTGCGGAATTTTCATTGACACGCCGAAGGTTTATCCGTGGGAGGAGAGATTCAACGAGAGAAACCGCGGCTCGCTTTGCTATTCCGTAGAGGGCGGGGAGATATCGTATATCACAGCAGACAACTTCCGCTTCCTCAGAGAATATGTGGCTTCATCCGACCTCGGAGTATCGCAGGAGTCGTTCATCTTCGGATTCAGGGAGACGGGAGAGCTGCCGAACACCGATGCAGGAGTACGACCGCGCAGCATACCGAACGACGTTTCCGAGCTGAAGGACGAAGCAGTTGATAAATATGTCAGCGAAATGTTACGCTACCCCTTTGCGCTCTCACTGCTTAAAAGAGTTCGCCATCTGAAGCCGGAATATCCCGGGACACGCGCCGAAAAAGAGGAATTTCTTAATGCCTGCCGCTCGTCTTTCCGGAGAATGGGGAACGATTTCGGCTCATGCGCGCTTTGCGGAAAGGTTGTGCTTGCTCCTAAAGAGACAAAAAAGGTGCGCTTCATTCTCACATGGTTCTTCCCGAATCACTTCGGCGAGTACCACAACAGGCTCGGACACTACTACGAAAATCTCTTTGAAAACGCAAAGGACGCGAACCTACATCTCTCGAGACGCCGCTCCGATATCGAAGAAAAGGCGGAAAAGTTCGCGGACATCCTTTTTAGCACAAGCCTGCCGCAGATTTATCCCGACGCTTGGTCAGCTCATCTTTCTACTATAGTAAAATGTTCTTGGTACATAAAGGACGGCAAGTTCGGACTGTGGGAGGGACTGGGCAGCTGCGGATTCCACACGACCGACATCACATATCACGCTTCGTTCGGACTTCTCGCGCTGTTCCCAGAGCTTCAGAAAAAGCAGATGAAGATGGGGCTGAAATTCCAGCGTGAGGACGGAAGGGTACACCACTTCTTCACGCCCGACCTTGACCATGTTGACAACGGCTACAGCAGAGTTGACATGAACAACCAGTTTGTGCTCATGGTTTGCCGCGACTACCTAAGCACGGGAGACAGAGACTACCTTGAGACAATGTGGAATCCCGTTCAGCGCGCCATGGACTCCATGCAGAGACTTGACACGGACGGAGACGGACTGCCGGACAGCGAGACTACGCGAAACACGTACGACGCATGGAATTTCTCGGGAACTCCGGCGTACATATGCGTGCTGTGGCTCTCCGCTCTCAAAGCCGGTGTGAAGCTCGCCGAACTGATGGGGGATGAGAGCAGACGAGACAGCTGGCAGAAGCTCCTTGAAAAAGGTATGGATTCACTCGAAAAACGTCTGTGGAACGGAAAATACTACAACCTTTGGAGACGCGACGACGAAAACGGAACCTTCACCGACGGCTCTCTCATGACCGACCAGATAGACGGCGAGTGGTTCCTCAGAATGTCGGGACTTGACGGAAACCTCGACGACGACAGGGTAAGAACGGTGCTTTCCACTATATTCGCGGGAAACTATACGCCCGAGACAGGACTTGTAAACGCGACCTGCCCTCCGAGCCGCACAGTCAGCCTTGACACATACGAAAACTGTCAGGCGGAAGCGGGATGGACGGGAATCGGATACATTATCGCCGCTCTTGCAATGAATGTTGGAATGCGTGAGGAAGCCGACACTATAGTAAGAACCATTCACGAAAATCAGATGCGCTTCGGTCAGTTCTGGGAGCACTGGGAATGCGGTTACAGATACACGCGCCCGCTCTCTTCATGGACAACGCTCATTTCCGCCGAGGGACTGTCAGTTGACGCAGACCGAAGAAAACTCACACTGAATCCCACCGAAGACGAACTTACCGCACCCCTCTGTACACCGGAATTCATCGGAAGCGTGAAGTTCTCCGGCGGCAGATGCGACATTGCGACGGTCGAAGGCTCGCTCGACGGATGGGAGATAGAGACTGCGGGCGAGGTTTACGTTGACGGAAAAAAGAAGTAAAAAAGCAGACGGAATCTGATATATTTTGTGAAAAGTATTGTAATTGGCGTAAAGACTTGCTATAATGAAAGTGATTTTTTATAAGTTTACATGATACGGAGGATGTAAAATGTTATTTACCAGCGGAGACAGAATCGTTTTTACAGGCGACAGCGTTACCGATGCAGGACGCGGCAGACCCGTCGGAGAAGGACTCTGGCAGGGTGTAGGCGACGGATATGTCAGAACCATCGACAATATTCTGAACGTAGTTTACCCCGACTGGAGAATTTGGGTAAGCAACACAGGCACGAGCGGAGACACAAGCAGAAGCCTGAAAAAGCGTTGGCAGGAGGATGTAATGAACCTCAAGCCGGACTGGGTAAGCCTTATGATCGGTATCAACGACATCTGGAGACAGTTCGACACGCCGACAATTCCCGAACAGCACGTTTATCCGGCGGAATACCGCGAAAACCTCTGCGAAATGCTCGAGAGAACGCTTCCCGTAGTCAAGGGAGTTATACTCATGTCGCCCTACTATATGGAGCTGAACCGCGAAGACCCCATGAGAAAAATGACCGACGAATACATAAAAATTTGTGAGGAAGTTGCGAAGAAGTACAACTGCCACTACATCAACATTCAGCAGGCGTTCGACGACTACCTTATCTACCGCTATCCCGCTTATATTTCATGGGACAGAGTTCATCCCGGGAAAATCGGCTCGATGATAATTGCAAGAGAATTCTTGAAGTCGGTCGGCATGGACAGAACTCTCATCTGACGGAGGAATTATGATAAATCTTGCGTGCTGTATTCCCGGCGGATCTCTCATGCCCGAGGGAGTGGCAGAGGTACCGAAATCTCCCGCCGAGAATATCATAGAAAAATGCAGATATGTTCTTTCCTTGGGCTATGACTTCACCGAATGCGGCGGAGGAATGCTTGCTGGACTGAACGAGGAAGAGCTAAAGCTTCTCGCAGACGAAAACAAGCGTGAATCCCTTCGCATTGCCGCGGTAAACAGCCTATTTCCGGGAAACTGGAAACTTTCAGACCCACGCGTGGACAAGACGGAGTATCTTGAATATGCAGAAAAGCTGTTTTCCGTGATGGAGCTGCTCGGCGTGCCGTATGCGGTTTTCGGAAGCGGAAGTGCAAGAACCATACCCGATGATGTTGATTTTGACGACGGAGCGGACGAGCTGTACGGATTTCTGCTCTCCCTTGCGGAAAAGGCGAAGAAACACGGAATCACTGTGCTAATAGAACCGCTCAGAAGCACGGAGTCTAACATTTTCACTACAGTTGAAGAATGCGGACACTTTGTGCGTGAAGTCGACCGAGATAACATAAAGCTTCTGTTTGATTCGTTCCACATGGCGGAGGAAAAGAGCAGTGTAAAATGCGTCCGCGGAAACTTCGACATCGTGAGACACTGCCACATCTCGGAGTCCCCCAAGCGCACAATTCCGGGCTCAACCGACAGCGCGGATCTTGAATACAACAAAGACTTTATAAATGAGCTGAAAAACGGCGGATATAACGGAGTTTTGTCGGTGGAAAGCAGCTTTTTCGACTTTTACACGGACGCCGCGAAAGCTCTTGACTACCTGAAAAAACTGATATAGGAGGCTGTTTATGGACAAGCTGACATTCAGATATAAACCCGTGAGACATCACGAAAGCGAACCGGTCTATCTTGTTCCCGAAAGCGGAGAAATGTACGACGGCATCACCTCACTGACCGACGGCAAGAGCGTATTTCCCGCGTCAAGGTATAAGGATGGGGTTATAGCGATTCTTACTGCCGATGAAGGGGAAGAGCTTGTGCTTGAAGCCGGAGAAACGGACGTCGGCGGATGCTCTGCGGAGATAGAGGACGGCAAGGTCGCGGTTTCGATAAACGGCAAGCACTTCTCGGACTATGTTTTCGAGGGATACAACAAGCCGTTCTTCGGGCAGATAGTCGACGAGGACGGTATTCCTTTCACCAGACTTGACTTTGAGACGAAGGAACACCCCCATCAACGTTCGCTCTTCATTGCGGTAGGAGACGTAAACGGAATAGACTGCTGGAACGAGTACGGCAACTACGGTCTTGTGAAGAACTGCGCCGTGAAAAATGTCGTTTCATCCTCGGCTTACGCGTCGTTCACTGCCGAAAACCGCTGGACTGACCGTGAAGACAAGTCGCTCATCACGGAAAGAACCGCATACACCGTATACAATCAGCCTTCAGACGTTAAGATTCTCGATATCGAGACGACCTTCACCGCGGATTACGGAAATGTTGTCTTCGGCGCGACAAAAGAGGCAGGACCGCTCGGAATCAGAGTGCGTGACGAAATGCGCTGTGATATCGGAAGCGGACATATCCTGAACTCATGGGGAGCGTGCGGAGAAAACGAATGCTGGGGCAGAAGCGCGGAATGGTGCGATTACGGTGCTGACATTGACGGAGCCGGACAAATGGGAATCACAGTGTTCGACAACTGCAAAAACGAACGCCACCCCACCGCATGGCACGTCAGAGCTTACGGACTTTTCGCGGCGAACAACCTCTTCTTCAAGGGCGGATTCACGATTCAGGCGGGACAGAGCATAACCTACCGCTACCGTGTCATATTCCGCAGAAGAAGCATGACAAACGAAGAAATAAGCGACAGATACGTCATTTACACCTTAGCTCAGTAAATAAAAAAATGCCCGGAAGAGAAGATTTAACTTTCTTCATCCTCCGGGATATTTTTTGCTCAGTTTGCGTTTTCGTTTTGGTTTGTCAGAGTTACATCAGCGTAGTCGGCTACCTTTTCGTGAACCTTTTCGTACATTATGGTCTGACGGATTGTCTTTTTGTCGTAAATCGCTTCAAGCTCTTCAACGGAATTCAGTCCGTATACATCTGTGGCGTATTCTTCTGCGCCCTTGCGGTATTCCTCGTCGGTGAGCGTGATGTTCTCGGCTCTCGCGATAGCGTATTTTACCATTTCATCCTTAACGTAAGCTTCAGCCTGCTCCTGAATGTTCTGGTAGAATTCGTCCTCGGTCATCTTGTAAACAGCTTCAACATAGCTTGCGAATTGCACTCCTGCGTTTGTTGCGTATGCTTCGGCGGAGGTTACCATGTCGTCGTAAATCTGCTTCAGCTCTTTTTCGGGGTACTTCTTGACGGTAGTGTTGTCAAGGATTGTGTTCCAAATCTGCTCGTCTATGCTCTGGTAGTAGATTTGCTTGTAGTGGTCTTCCATGAGTCCCTTGATATGCTCTTCATATTCGGCAGTCGTGTCGTAACCGAGATATGCGCGCGCGAACTCATCATTGTATTCGGGAAGCTCCTGCTCGCAGACGTTGTTTACTGTGACTTCAAAGTGAACGTTGTCTCCGGATAAGTCGGGGTACTGGATGTAAGGATCGGGGAAGGTCATGTCAAAGGAAAGAGTGTCGCCGATCTTTGTTCCGATGAGCTTGTTTTCAAATTCGTCAGGCATAGAACCCGCGCCTATCGTAACTTCCGCGTCGCTTTCCGTAGCCTCGGATATAATCTCGCCGTCCATTGTTCCTGTGTAGTCGATGAACAGTGTGTCGCCGTACTCAGCACCGCGGTCTGTTATGTCGGTCAGCTTCGAGTAGTACGAACGCGTCGCGAGAATCTGCTGCTGTATGTCTTCGTCGGTTATGTTTATAGTGTAGCCCTCGGCGGGAAGTCCCTTGTAGTTCGCGAGGTCAATGTATTCCGAAAGGTCATAGTTATATCTGTAAGTCAAAAGGTCGTTCTTTGAACCGCATGAAGAAAAAGCGGAGGTGAGAAGAACGGCTGAAACTACTAATGCTGCTAATTTTTTCATGTTATTTATATTTCCTTGGTAAATTTTAATGATTATAAACTCAGCCACATACCATCTTATCACAAATCTTATCGAATTTCAAGAGATAATTCGGAAAATTTGCATTTTACTTGCTGTTTTGAGTTTTTACTGCATCTGCGCCGACGTTTTGAGCCTTCCGAAAGAGTGGCAGCACGGCATAACCGACAATGTACGAGATTCCGCCGTACACTACGAGTATCTCAAGGAACGAGCCGACAATGGACGCGATTTCCGTGTTTGTTATGTTGACATAGGAGAGAAGAAAATCGACGAGATAGAATATTTCCGACACAAGACGGGACGCGCAGTAAAGTCCGACCGAGTACAGCAGCGCTTTCTCCGGTGTGTGGCGGCACTTCTTCCGCTCGTTCTCTTCCGCGTTCAGCTTCAGCTTTACTATGCGGGAGACAATGCAGGCAAGAATGAGGAACACAAGCTCATATAGGAAGTTTGCACCGAGCCATATGAGAGCCACGACCTCCGTTCCAGATACCGCGCTTGTGACGAGGTCTATGACCAAACGCGCCGCAAAGTCGAGCAGTGTCAGCAGTGATACCGATACCGTAGTCCTCACACCTGAGCCGCAGAACGCCGCGCAGACTATTGCACAGTACGATACCGCACGTCTCGCCGCGTCAAGTATCTCGGAAAGATATGACGTAACGCTCTCTACCCACTCGGGAAAGGCAATATTCGTCGAGCTGAGCGTGCAGAGATACGACACGGCTCTTCCTGCGGCGATGAGGATGAGTATTATAATAAAATATGTAAGAAAAAAGCGGCTGCTCTTTTGCTTTACTGCATTGGTGCTGTCTTTTGCCATTATAAAACGTCCTGTAGATTTACTGATAAAATTGTACTAATATAATAACACAACACAGTGATTATTTCCATAAGGTTTTGTGAATTTTAAGTGATATTGCCTTCATCGGCGCATATAATAGGGTATATTTTATTGCGGCAAACGCGGAGGAAGATATGGTAACGCTTAAAACTACGGAGATAAGATTTGCTTTGGCAAACGACGCCGAAAGACTGTACGAGTTTCTCGACACACTCACGATGAAGCATGACTTCGTTTCGGTCACAAGCATAGGAAAAACAGCTGAGGGAAGGATGATACCCGTCGTCACACTCGGAACGGGGGAGAGAGGGAACGTTTACGTCGGCGGAATGAGGGCAGTTGATTTGATTTCCCCGTCCGTTCTGCTCCGATTCATCTGCGACTATGCGGAGTTCTATTCGGCGGGCAAGAGAATGTACGGGATAAATATGCAGTACCTCTGGGAACATCGCACAATACACGTTATTCCCATGCTGAATCCCGACGGGTATATGATACGCAGAAAAGGCGCGGACAAATGCATCATGTGCGACAGGCTGAAAAATCTCAACGTGCGCGACGGTCATGAACCAAACGATTTCTCGGAGTGGAAATACAACGCCTGCGGAAAGGATATCGCGCTGTCCTTCGATGATGCAAAAAGCGTGAATGTGCCGGAAGCTGACGCACTTAAAAACTACATAAACTACTACGCCGATACTCTTGACGCGGTGCTTGACATCGGAGCGGACTGCGGCATAGTTTATTCGTCCGGCAAAAATATTCCGTCACGAGCAAAGACCGTGGCAAGACTGTTCTCGCGGATGAGCGGATATCAGCCGGCGCGGTCGAGTGAAGCGTGCGGAAGACTTACCGACTATGTGATAGAAAAGCTCGGGAAGAACGCGTACCACATAGGCTGTCTTGACGAAGGAGAGAGCTTGCCGGAGAGCGGGAAGGACTACATCAAAGCATATGCCGCGCTCCGTGAAGCTCTGTTCTCGTGTCCGCTTCTGTGAATAAAGGTTGCATTTTCCTGCACGGTATGTTATAATCTCTCATATAACATATGACAAAGGTGACGAAAATGTACGATATAGTCAAAGAAATATGGAAAAATCCGGGAGCACAGTATTCTCCCTATCCCGTATGGCAGTGGAATGAGAGCGATACGGCAGAAAATCTTGTCGCGCGTCTTGATTCTTTCCACCGAAAGGGAATAGACGGGGTTATAGTCTCTCTTCCCCAATGCGGACTCACGGATGAGCTTGCCGAAAAATTCATAACAGTGCTCGAAGCCGCGAAAAAAAGATTCATGCTCGTCTTTATAAGGGACAGCTTTGCGTCGGCCGAAGAAGCTATCGTCGCGGAAGAAAAGCGTGCGAGCGAGAGAGTGCTTCTGATAAAGACGTCCTGCGAAAGAGCGGAAACAGACGAGGTTCTGTTCAGCGTGTACGTCAAGCGTGAGGGTGAACTTCTTACGGATGTAAAACTCGGTGCGGCTGACGGGTACGAAGAATGTGACGTTGTTCTCGGCTACGGCAGGGAAAACAAAGCCGACATTCTGAATCCGTACACTGCGGAAAACATCATAAAAAACACGCTTGAACAGTATTACAACAAGCTGCACGAGTATTTCGGCTCGGTCATAATCGGCTTTAACATCACGCCTCGCGGCTTCACGGATAAGCTGATATGGAGCTACGGCATGGACGAGGACTGGATGGCGGCAGGCGGAGATATTTCATCCCTTGTGTCGTTTCTCATCGAGCCGAAGGTGAAAAAACAGCGACGCGAAGCCGAGTTCGTTTACGACAAAATGCTCCGCGCGAAAATCCGTGACGCATATCTTGCCCCTGTCGCAAAATGGTGTGCAGAGCACGGTGTGGGACTTGTCGGAAGCCTGACGGGTGACAGTGCGGACCTAGCGTTCTCTGCGCAGTTTGACGTTCCTGCATACAGAATAAAATACGACAGCGAGGAAAAACTTCCCCTCGGAATGAAAGCGGTATCTGACACTGCCCGTCATCGCGGAGTATCTCACAGTGCGGCTGAGCTTTTCGCGGGTGTGGAGTCCGTGTCTCCCGACGAGTATATGTGCGAGCTGAATCGTGCGCTTTCGTGTGGTGCAAGCATGATAATTCCCGGGGAATTCACCGAAAGCATGGCGGAAAACTCACCTCTGTGGTGCGAATACAGAAAAGCATCGGCTTATATCAAGAGAATGTCATGGCTGAACGCGACCGGTACGAACAATCCCATGTGCGCAGTGCTGTGCTCCTCCGACTATGTGCCGAGACTTCCCGCGGAAAAGCTGTATGCCGGCGGATATCCGTTCAATTACCTCACGACCGACGACCTCATGAACAAGGCTCACATCCACGACGGAGAGATACACATCGACAGATATAAGTACAAGGTTCTGCTCGTCGACACAAGACTGAGACTGGATACGGCGATAGTTGAGAAGATAGGCAGATTCGTGACTAGCGACGGACTTTTGTACCGCGGAACAGATTTTCAGACATTCCTCGAAAAGCACACGAAGCAGGAGACGCGTTTTGTTCCCGATAAGCCTACTAATGATATAACATTCCTGCACATGACAAAGAGCGGATGTCCGTTCTGCGCGGTGATAAACCACAAAGACGATGCCGTGAGCGGAAAACTCATCGTAAAAGACAACTTCGCGGCGGACAGATTCGACCCGTTCACCGGAAAAACGGAAGAACTTTCAGCCGAGATGACCGATGCGGGATTCGAGTACGCCGTAACGGTGCCTGAGCATTCGTCGTTTGTCGTAGGTTTTGACCCGGACAGCCTTGTCAGAATAAAAGAATCCGCGGACGGCAATCTTTCACTCTCCGAAATCGTATCTCTCAACTTAGACGGAGAGGCGTGCTTTACCGTGAGAGAGGACACAAAAAAAGTCATGTTTTCAGCAGAACAAGCGAACGGTATTGCGGCAGTCAAGGTAAACGGCGAGGAAGGCGGCAAGATACTGTTCAAACCATATGCTATCGACATTACAAAGCTTACTCACGCGGGAGAAAACACGGTGTCTCTCACCCTCTGCGGAAGCGAAGTCAAGGCAGGAGAAAAGCTATGCTCCGGCTGCAAGGTGATACTTTACCGCAGTCAAGTGTGAAATTCACATATTTATAAAAAGATAACATTTAAGTTACATTATCGTCTTGAAAAATGCCGAAAAATAACATTAATTAACAATTGGTTAAATATATGTACACACATTGCCGTGTAATTAACGATATAATAATGATGTGAAAAATTGAAGCGCGGACGTTAAAATGCGCTGAAAAAGAAAGGTACAGGACAAACTTTTATGAAAAGAATTTCTCTTGTTTTGCTTGCGATTACCGTAATGGCAGTCCTTGCAATAAGCGCGTCGGCTGCTAATACTGTAATGTACAGCGGCGGCGGTGCGGCTCAGAACCTTGTACAGGGTGACGCGGGTGCTCTCGTTATCGAACTCAAGTTTGACGATGAAGAAGCCGAAAATCCCCAGACCTTCAATGTTGACGACTCAGACGCTCTCTATGTTCGTTTCTTTGTAGAAGACGCTGACGCTCTCACAGGCAACGGTCAGATCGAAATTTCCTCTTCCGGCACTTGTGACCAGCAGGAATACAACTACAACCCCTTTGCATATGAAATCGTATCCGGTTGGAACGAGCTTGAGCTTTACCTCTGGGAAGGACAGGAAACAGGCGGTTCTCCCGACTTCACAAAGATAAACTACTTCCGTATCTACCTCTTCACAGACGGAGAAAACGCAGTTGCTCTTGACTACGTAGCATTCGGTGATGAAGGCGAAGATCTTTCTTCCATCGCTACAGACATCGGTGAGATCGTTAAGGAAGAAGTAGTTCTCACAAACGAGCTTACAGACCATGCTGAAAGCGATACACTTTCTACTCTTTCAGCTTGCAACCGTATCCCTGAGGATATCTGTGACGTAACAAACTATGACTACCTCTTTGCAAGAATCTATGTTGAAGGCATCGACAACTTCACAGGCGATGGTCAGCTTGAAATCTGCTCCAAGCCCTCACCCGACCTTCAGGAGGTTCACTGGGATGTAAATACTCTCGAACTTCAGGATGGATGGAACGAGCTTAAGCTTGATACATACCTTGCTTCCTCTTATGACGAAAGCTTCAACCGCGCAAACGCTCAGTTCTTCAGACTTTATATGTTCACGTCCGGCAATCTCAAGCTCGACCTCGACTATGTAGGATTCGGCAATGAAGATTCCGACCCGAACAGCCTCCCTGTATATCTTGTAAAGCCCGCTGCCGAGAGAGCAGAAGAAGCTCCTGCTGACGAGACTGCTGAGGCAACAGAAGAAACAACAACTGAAACAGAAGCCGCTGCCGAAGAGACAGTCGCTGAGACAGAAGTTGCTGAAGAAACCGTAGCAGAGACAGAAGCTACCGAAACCGTAGACGAAACTGTTACAACAGAAGAACCCGCAGCTGAAACTACCGAAACAGCAGCTCCTCAGACATTCGACGCAGCAGTTGTTGCAGCAATCGCAGCAGTTGTTGCAGCAATCGCAGCAGTTGGCAGCATCCGCAGGCGCATACATCGCTTCCAAGAAGAGAAGATAAATCTCTGAAATAAACTAAGTTCCGAATGGTTTTGACTAATCCAAACTGTTCGGAACTTTTTGTTATCGTAAAACTTAAAAAGAAAATCGCTGTAATCGTAAAAAATACCGTGTTCACTATAGAATATCGGGCGCGTATGTGATATAATTCAGTCAAAGGAGGTGGAAGTATGTCTGAAAAAGCGTTATGCGACGTTCTCTCTCCCGATGAATTTCTCGGCGGGCGTGACTATAGGATAGGGGACTGCTATTCAGAGCATCAAAGCACATTCAACAATCGGCTTCATTTTCATTCGTTCTACGAAATGTCGATAATCTACGAAGGTAAAACGGACTTTCTTATAAGCGGCAACAAATTCAGCCTGAAAAATCACAGCATTCAGCTCGTCAGACCGTCCGACTACCATAAGCAAATGACGGCGGAGGGGGAGTATTTCAAGTATTTCAACATCCTCTTCACTCCCGAATTTATATCGGAGGATATGCGCGTGGAGATAGAAAAAGACTCCGTCCCGCTGTGCATCAACGTAAACGAATCCGACTGGCGTGATATGCTGAAGCTCACCAAGAACGCGTATGATGAATTCAGCTGCACTCCCGACGATCCTCTTACGAAAATACTCATCAGAAGCGCGATCGAGAGTATCTGCGTGTATCTCCTGCGGCATATTCAAACGGAAAAATGCGCATACGAGGACAGTTCATACGAGCCTTTGAGACGCGCTATCACATATATCCACAAAAATTACCGCGAGGACTTGAAGCTTTCCGATGTTGCGGCTCAGGCGGGATTGTCTCCGACATATTTTTCCGCGGTTTTTCACAAATACATCGGAACGTCGTTCTGCCACTACCTCACGGACTACAGAATTCAGGCGGCTGAAAAATATCTCCGCTCAAGCGACCTATCGTTAAAAGTTATAGCGTCGGTGTGCGGATTCACATCATATTCGCATTTTGTAACTGTGTTTAAAAAATACTACGGCGTGTCTCCGAGCGAGAGAAAACGTCGGAACAGCGAAAAGAAACTGTAAAGTCAATCTAAAACATAACAAAAGGGAAGGTACCTAAAGAAGTATCTTCCCTGATTTGTTGTTGTGTTAAAAAACTTAGATTTCGGCGATCTTGATTTCAACTTCGTGACCGCAAGCTGCGGACTTGTTGATACCGTCGATGATTGCCTGGTTGTAGAGAATCTGTGATGTGGGAACAGGAGCGGGACCGTTTGTCTTAACAGCGTCGAGGAAGGAACGAATCTTCTTGTCGAAAAGTCCGCCCTTGCCAACGTTAGGCTGAATCGGAATAACGGTTTCTGTCTGAGCGCCGCATACATCGTGGTAGAGAGTCATAGGACCGCCAACGGAACCGTTCCAGCAGTCTGTGGAAGGAATACGGAGCGCGCCTTCTGTACCGAAGATTATAGTGTCGCCGGGTGTGTTAACGTGCATAGCCCATGCGATTCTGAAGTCGAGAATGATTCCGCCTTCGAGACGAACGAAAGCTGCTGCAAAGTCGTCAACTGAGAAACGAGCTGCGTCTGCTCCGTTGTACTTCGGGTTCTTTCCGAAGAAGTCGGAGGTGTAGCCGGATACTGTGAGCGGCTTCGGATAACCGATTGCGTTGAGAACCATGTCGAGGGAGTAGCATCCGATGTCGCCGAGAGCACCGATACCGCCGGTAGACTTTTCGATGAATGTAGAGCCCGGGATACCTCTTCTTCTGCCGCCGCCGGTCTGGATGTAGTAGATCTTGCCGAGAACGCCGGAGTCAACGATCTTCTTGATCATCTGCATATTGGCGTCGAATCTGGGCTGGAAGCCAACGGAAACGAACTTGCCGCTTGCCTTTTCAACTCTGCAAATCTCTTCTGCTTCTTCAAGAGTTACGGAGAAGGGCTTTTCGAGAAGAACCGGAATACCGTGCTCGAGAGCGTAGATTGTGGGAGCTGCGTGCTGTGTGTTGTATGTGCATACGGAAACAGCGTCAAGCTCTTCGTTGTCGATCATTTCCTTGTGAGAAGGATAGAATCTAACGCCTTCAACACCGAATCTCTTCATGAATTTTTCAGCCTTGCCGGGGATGAGGTCAGCTGCCGCAACAACTTCAACATCGTCCTGGAGCTTGTAGCTCTGAATGTGGGATTCAGCGATCCAACCTGTACCGATGATACCTACCTTGAGCTTTTTGCCGGTGTTTTCGGTTTTTTCTTCAACAACGGTCTGTTTGAACTGACTGAGAACTGCGTCTGACATTTATTTTGTCCGCCTTTCATTTATTTTTAGATTATTGATAACCGCTCCTTGTCGGACAGCGGATTATTTCGGATTTAAGGTAACAGCACTGGGTTCTGGTGGTGGGGTTGCGCAGACAGATTTTTCGTCAGGTTAAACAAACCGAGGAAGCAAGAGTAAATCCTCTGCTGACGAGGTTTGTGACACATGACGGAAAAGATGCAAGCAAGTGTGCCGCTAGGAATTGTGCGTTGTTGCCTAAATTATCAGTTCAGTTTTCTTTTTTCAGATTGTACAGCGGAAGGAGATACTGTTCTCGTCTTCTTCTTATCTCGGCAACATAAGCGGAGTCTGTCTCCTTATGAAGCTCTTCGATGTACTCGTGGTGGTTCTTTCTGATTTTAGCGTCAACCTGTGAAATTATCAGCATAGCGATACTGGAGCACTGGTCGCTCGCTCTCTCGAGGTATGTAAGCGTCTCGATGAATATGATTCCGGCTGTGACCTTGCATTCTCCGCTCTTGAGACGGTTGATATGGCTGTCGCGAAGGTACTGCACCATGTCGTCTATGACCTCTTCAAGAGGCTCTACGCGCTTTGCAAGCTCAATGTCGTCGTCGTTGAACGCCTTTACCGTCATCTCGATTATATCGTCAACGGCGGCAAGTATGGCGGCAAGCTCACGTTTAGCGACAGGAGAGAACGTAAGCTCTTCGTTCTTTATCTTCTGCGCGAACTCATTGATATTTGTGGCGTAGTCGCCGATTCTTTCAAAGTCCGTGGAAGCTTGTATCATTATATTGATAATTTCGTTCTGTTCTTCCGTGAGCGCGGTTTTCGACAGGCTTACGAGGAAGTTTTCTACCGTATCGGTGAAATTATCGAGCTTTTCTTCTCGCGTATCAATACCGACGGACACCTCTTCACTGAAATTATTGAGCTGTGCGATACTGTCGCTGAAGTTCTGACGGGCTATCGTGCCCATTATGCCGAGAACGCTCTTCGCCTCGGACATAGCAATCTGAGGAACAACGTAGAGCTTTTCGTCAAGTGCGTTGAGAGCCTGCGAGTAGTCGTCGTTTTCCTGCTTCTTTTCCTTTGCGTCCGGCTTAACGACAAGATATGTAATCTTAACGAGCAGGTTTGTGAACGGAAGAAGGACTACTGCGGTAACGAGGTTGAATATTGTCTGGAAGTTTGCGATATCTCCGCTGGATGCCACTTTATCCCAAAGATCCGGGAAAGCACCGCAAGCCTTGAGAATCGTCATAGCGATCATGAAGAGGAATGTACCGATAACGTTGAATACGATATGCGCAACACCCGTTCTCTTTGCGTCCTTGGATGAGCCTATCGAGCACACCATAGCGGTTGTGACGCAGGTTCCGAGGTTGATACCCATTATAATAGGATAAACGAGGTTCATGGTCATAGCTCCTGTTACGGAAAGAGCCTGGAGCATACCGACCATAGCGGACGAGGACTGCACTATCATTGTAAGTACAAGACCTGTGATTATACCTACAAGAGGCATTTCGGTAAATCCGCCGAGTATATTAATGAACGCTTCCGATTCGGAAAGAGGTTCGACGGAGGAAGTCATTGACATAAGTCCGGTGAAGAGAATACCGAAGCCCATGAAAATCTCGCCGAGAGGCTTGGAGTTTTTTTTCTTCACGAACATTATCAGAATAATTCCGACAACAAGCGCGATAGGAGCGAGGGTAGAGGGTTTAAAGAATTCGAGAATAGCGTTGCCCGACGAGTCGATATCCATAAGGCGTATAATCTGTGCCGTGACTGTCGTACCGATATTCGCGCCGAGGACTATACATACGGCTTGCTTGAGGTTTAAAACTCCCGCTGTAATAAGTCCGACCGTGATAACGATTGTAGCGGTGGACGACTGGATTACGGCGGTGACGAGAGCTCCCGTGAGCACACCCATGAAAGCGTTCGCAGTAACCTTTTCAAGCACGCGTTTCAGAGCTGTACCCGACGCGTTCTTAAGTCCCTCACCCATGATTTCCATACCGTACAGGAACATTGCAAGACCGCCGAGCAGGGTTATAACTGTGAAAATCGTCATAATTGACTCCTGTTATTTTGGTTCGGCTTTCCCCCGGTCAAACTTCCATACGTTAAAAAACGCGAACCGTGCCGAACCTGAATTATATCGCAAAACCTATGTAATAACTATAACATTTTCTTGCAAAATCAATGTTTCTCATTTATTAAATCATTGTTAACTTAAAGTTAATTGTCGCGTGACATAAAAACCGCACCGATATCTCACGCCTTCGCAAAACAAAAGCAGAGATGCCGATGCGGCATTTTATTCAGTTAGGGTATTTATCTCTCTTCTCTTGTGCAGCCGCAGCTTTTCGCTTCCTGTGCGTCGAGAACAAAGGATTCGCAGTCCGTGCACTGGCATACCGTAGGATTCTGTTCGTGTGTGCCTACGCTGATTTTGTCAAGCGCGCAGAATTCGCAGCTCTTCGCGTGGTTTGCGCACTGCTTAACTGTACATGAAATGGAATGATTGGGCTTTTTGATCTCTGACATAATAAATGACCTTCCTTTTCGGATTTATTGAAAGCCGTATGATTTTTCACCACAGGCTTACGGTCATTATTATTGCCGGAACGCAGGCATATTATTAGCTTTAATCGAGATTTTTTCAGGAATTTGCGGCAGGGGATGGATGCCATGACTCGCTGTCGGAATAATTCAGCACAGGTGTGATACTGTAGTTCACCCGCTCAACTGCGCCGCCGTTTATGATAAGCTCGGCTTCAAGGATGGAGGAATACTTCTCTCCGTACTTATCTGCGCCGTTCACAAGAGAGCCGAGGGAATACGCGATATAGCCGTCTCCGTAGCTTTCGGTTGACACAATGCTTCTGGAGTTTGTCGCCACAACAAGGTCAGCTCCCGCGTCGATGAACGAATGAAAGTCAGACGTCATTTCGTCCGTTACTTTGCCGGAGGTGCTTATCATGACCGCGACAAAATCACGCGACGAGGAGGCATTCTCTATCCATGAGATAATCCCGGGAACGTTGTCGGCTTTGTATGTGCAGGGATAAACTCCTACGCTTACTCCGCTTGAATGGGAAGAATATATCGCCTTTCCGGAGTCTCCCCACCTGATACCGCACTCATCGAGAGCCGCTTTTGTGTCGGAATATCCGTCAGAACCGTAATCCTTTGTTCCGGGGCATTCGAGAGACACCGCGTCAATTCCTCCGAGGGAGAGGATATCGGCGTTTTTCGCGGGAGCTTTGTACCAGCCTATCTCGCTCTCTCCGCTTTTGTCTCTTGCCGACAGTTCTTCAGAATCCGAGAACACGGATGAGAGGAAAGACAGCGTCATGTCGTCCTTCTTTGTAATGTCAGTTATGTCTTCGAGAAAATATCCGCCGCCTTTTTCATCGTAAAGCCCGCCGAGCGTACCGTAGGAGCTGCTTCCGAGCATGGAGCCGGCGTTTATCGAGCCTGTGAACGTCATGGCAAACCGCTCGTAGGAAAAGTCGGGTTCTTCTATGTTCTGTGCGGATTCGGCTTCCGTCGAGGGGATATTTTCATCGGGTTTTGTCAGTCCCGCGGCGTAATCAGAGTCCTTATGCAGTATTGTTGACAGAACTGTCGCACCGATGAGAAACAGCGTCACAACGGCAATATACGCGCCCCTCTCCGCCGCCATCTTTTTTAAAGCATTCATATAGCATTCATTCCGTAGTCGTAGTTTTTATGTGAGGATACTCTGAATTAATCGGATTTTTGCGATAAAAGGCTAAAATATAGGGGCTTTTGTCGCAAAAATAACCTTAAATCAGAGGCTTCCTCAGGATATCACTAAAGCTGTCATTTTTTGTCTCAATCCGTATTATTTTAGCATATTATGCATCGGAATGCAAGTATTTATGCGCAAATACCTCCGCTTATATAAATACAGGACGTATCTGCTCACCCCTCTCAGCGTCCTCAAGCGTTTTTCTCACAAGCGAAAAGTCGGCGACAAGAGAATACGGCTTCTCCGTGATGTTATCCTGAGCCATCGGTACGAAGAAAACATTCTTCCGCTGCATGAGCCTTCCTATGTTCTCAATATTTCCCGAGAGCGCGTCGTTTGTCGCCAGAGCAAGCACTAACTTTTTCGAGCATCTGAGGTGAGCCTTCGCAGCCATAGTCACAGGTGTGTCCGTTATTCCGTGGGACAGCTTCGCGGCGGTGTTTCCCGTACACGGGCATATCAGCATAAGGTCAAGCGGATATGTAGGTCCGAGCTTTTCCGCCTCCGTTATCGTGCATATGGGTTCTCTGCCGCATATCGCCGCCGTTTTTTCCCGCAGCATAGCCGAACTGCCGAATCTTGTGTCGGTCTGCGCGGCGTTGAACGAGAAAACAGGTACGATATCGTATTCCCCCCGCAGCTCCTTCATGACCTCCAGCGCTGCTTTATGTGTGCAGAACGAACCGCATACCGCAAATCCGAGTTTCTTCTTTGGTGTGCTCATTGTAAGTCGTTTTCCTCCCTCATTTCAGTTTTTCGGATATGATACTACCGACCACTCCGCAGATTATCTCCCCGGCAGTCTCGGGCGCGACCTTTCCCGGAAGAGACGGCAGGCAGACTGTGCGGATACCCACCCTCTCGGCGGATTTTAGATCCACTCCCGAATTCTTCGCCGCAAGCTCAAACAGTACCGTCTTTTTCTCGAGCCGATTAAGCAGCTCCTCATCGAAAACAAGCGCGGGTACAGTATTGAACACGGCGTCGCACCTCAGCGGAACCTCGCGGTATTCGGACAGCGGAGTCGGTATGCATCCGTCGCATTTTGCCCACGACAGGTCTTTTTTGCTCCTTGCAACGGCAAACACGTCCGCTCCGAGCATCTTTAGCTTATTCGCGAGCGTTCTTCCAACTCTGCCGTAGCCTATGACCGCCGCTTTCATGCCGGACACTGTTATGTCAAGCTCATCCATGCAGGCTTTTATCGCTCCCTCTGCCGTAGGTACGGAGTTTAAAATCTGCATTTCCTCGCAGTCGTAGTAGTCCACGCACTCAATCCCGCATTCCTCGGCGAATCTCACGGCAAACGGAGGCAGCATCCCGCCGAGCAGCAGAGAACCCCTCTTCATTCTGCCGCATATTTCGATAAGGGCAGGCTCTGCTCGGTTTTTCTCAAGCGGTGTTCTGAGATGCACTCCGTCGTTCGACACGGGAAGCGGAAGCACCACAACATCCGACTCGTTCACGGCAGACGTCCAGTCCACGCATTTCACCGAATTTTTCAGGTATTCCTCATCCGCGCCGCCGTATATCTCGGAAAATCCCCAGACAGCGCATTCATATCTTTCAGACAGGCAGGACGCGGTCGAGAGCATTCTTCTGTCCCCGCCGACAAGCCCCGCTTTTATTTCTTCCGCCATATCGTTTTTCTCTCATGCCGCAGTTTTATCTCGCAGCACGATTTCTCTCCCTTCCGCCTTTGCTTTTGTGACGTGGAGATAAAATATTCTCCCTTCTTTAGGATATTCGTCACACGGCGGAAGGGTGAGCGGCGGACTGTATTTCGCACGATGTATGTTTTTTATATCGAATGTTAATATTCTGCACAAAATAGTCCATATAAATCAAAAATAGGACTTGAATTTGTTATTTATTTATGCTATGCTGTTTTCAGACGCATGACTATAGCTTAGCGTCGGCTTAAATTACAAAACTAAATTTCCTATATCAGGAGGATTTTATTATGATTTTAAGACCCCCGTCAGTGCCGCTTATCACGGTAGACCCTTATTTCTCTGTTTGGTCGCCCGCTAACCGTCTGACAGATACTCAGACCGTTCACTGGACCGGCAAGCCGAACACTATCGTAGGCACAGCTGTTATCGACGGAGAAAGCTACCGTTTCATGGGCAAGCTCAACCGCCGCGACGACTCAAAGACCCTTACACAGGTTTCCTGCAACTGCGACGCGCTCTCCACATACTACACATTTGAAGGCGTAGGCGTAACTCTCTCCCTCACATTCATGACTCCTCTCTTCATGGACGACCTCGACATAATGACACGTCCCGTAAGCTACCTGAAGACAGAGGTTAAGTCAAACGACGGCAATAAGCACTCCGTTAAGGTAAAAATCTCCGTTTCCGAAGAAATCTGCCTCAACTACCGCGGTGAAGACGAAGTTGTTACGGAAGAAGTTACAACAGACTCTTTCACAGGCGTTAAAATCGGTAGCGTAAAGCAGCCCGTTCTCGCTGTATCCGGCGACGACATCAGAATCAACTGGGGCTACTTCTACCTCGCTGTAAACTCCGGCAAGGCTTACGCTGAAAAGGTTTCTTCTCCCTTCGTTCCCCGTTGGCATGACGATAAGGCTCCCGAAGGCTTCAAGGAAGAGATGACTTTTGTTTCCGCCGAAGCTGACCTTTGCACCGCTTGCGCTCCCTCCGCTCTCTTCACATTCTCCTATGACGACATAAAGTCCATCGAATACTTCGGCGACAAGCTCCCCTCCTACTGGAACAAGGACGGCAAGACCATCGTTACGGCTATCGAAGAAGCATACGCCGACTACAACTGCCTTACAAAGAAAGCTAAGGAGTTCTCCGACAAGCTCTTCCTCGACGCAACCCGCGCAGGCGGAGAAAAGTACGCTGAAATCTGCGAGCTTGCATACCGTCAGGCTATCGCCGCTCACAAGGTTGCGGTTGACAACGACGGCAAGGTTCTCTTCATCTCCAAGGAATGCTTCTCCAACGGATGCGCCGCTACTGTTGACGTAAGCTATCCCTCAATCCCGCTCTTCCTCATCTACAATCCCGAGCTTGTTCGCGGCATGATGCGTCCTATCTACAAGTATGCCCGCACTCCCGGCTGGGTATTCGACTTTGCTCCTCACGACTGCGGTCAGTTCCCGCTCGTTCACGGACAGGTTTACGCAGACAACCATATCGAAGGTCAGATGCCCGTTGAAGAATGCGGCAATATGCTCGTTATGGCAGCTTCCGTTTGCATTGCTTCCGGCGACACAAAGTTTGCTGAAGAAAACCTCGATCTCCTTGAAGCATGGGTCAAGTACCTCGAAGCTCACGGAGACGACCCGGAAAACCAGCTCTGCACAGACGACTTCGCAGGACACCTCGCTCACAACTGCAACCTTTCCCTCAAGGCTGTTATGGGTATCGCAGGTCTCGGCGTAATCTATAAGATGCTCGGTCGTGAAGCTGACTACGAAAGAATGACAGCCGAAGCTAAGAGAATGGCTGCCGGCTGGGCAGAACGCGCTTCCAACGGCGACGGCAGCTATCGTCTCGCATTCGACAGAGAAGGCACATGGTCCATGAAGTACAACATCGTTTGGGACAAGCTCATGGATACCGGCATCATGGACAAGGGCGTTATCGCTACGGAATTCGCTTCCTACAAGAGACACATCAACCACTACGGTATGCCTCTTGACAACAGAGAAACATATACAAAGTCCGACTGGCTCATTTGGACAGCTACTCTTTCCGAATGCCGTAAGGGCTTTGAAGAATATGTTGCTCCCCTTTGGGAAAGCTACAACTGCACACTCTCCCGCGTACCTATGACCGACTGGTACAACACCATCTCCGCATTCCAGATCGGATTCCAGCACAGATCCGTTGTAGGCGGACACTTCATCAAGCTCCTTGAAGCTACAGGCAAGATGAAGAACTGGAAGAAGTAATTCCGAATAAATTAAACGCTCATGCTCTCACCGGGCAGGGCGTTTTTTTATGCGGTCGCCATTGATACGAGCTTTCCTCTCCCTCTCTCAACCGTCATGTTTATCTCCCGCCCGCCGACAGTGAAAGAGAAAAAAGCTCTCCCGAATGCGTCGTATCCGTTTTTCTCAAGCCGTGCGGAACCGATTTCATCCGCAGTGAGCATATATCCGAGATAAGACCGAGCGGACGCGGCGCATTCTTCAAGGGAGAAAACCTCACCCGTCTCCGTGTCAAGCGAAATACAGCACTCGCGCGGAATGCATTTGTCTTTGACCATCACGACATACGCGTTGCGGCAGGCGAAAACAAGCTCTCCCTCCCCTCCGATGTATTTCAGCGTGTTTTTCAGCCCGAGCAGCTCGTTCGCGTTTTTCTCGGCTCTCTTCATCTCGGCTGTGGTAACGTTTGCTCTGACAGTTGTCTCGGGTGTCGGTTCTGTCTTGTCAGAGTTTTCGTCAAATCCCGCTTTTATCTTGTTCTCGAGCATATCAGTGTATTCCCCGCCGCGTTCCTCAAGCACAGCCGACGACACATCTGAAAAAAACTCCGCCGCCGTAAAATTTCCCGCTCTTTTTGCGTATTCCAGTGCGTTCAGTGCATAATGATATGAGACGGTTTTGTCCGCGTTTTTCAGGCTCATGAGCAGGTTCTCGGCGGTGTTTTTCATCTCGACCTCGTATATCCTCGAAAGACTGTTTTTCTCTTCCCTCTCGCCGGACAAATCGACAAGCGCGTATGCTCCCAGAAAAATAACCGCCGCCGACATCACGCTGAACAACGAAAGAAATACCGCCGTGTGTTTTTTTATGAATTCCATATCGCATATCCTCACCTTATATTTATAATATTAGGTTTGACAAAACGCACGTTATTATGTTATAATAAATTCGGTTATAGAGGGATGCTCGAATAAACAAAGCCGTATTTTACCGTTTGAAAAGGAAGTATTAGCATGGAACGTGATTTTTTCCCGAATATTATCGGAAATAAGCGGCTGAAGGGCATAATATCCTCCGATATCTCAAACGGCAGGACTGCTCACGCATACATTATCGAAGGTCCGAGCGGCTCTGGAAAAATGCTCACTGCACTGTCAATATGCGCGGCTGAGGTTTGCGAGAGGAAGAACGACGGCTCTTCTCCTCTTCCGTGCGGCGAATGCGACTCGTGCAAGAGAATACTCTCGGGTCTTTCCGCGGATGTTCTCGTGACAAAGAAGCCGGAGGACAAAGCTTCCATCGGAGTAGATTTAATACGCCCCATCAAGGACACGCTGTACATTGCGCCGAACGACGGTGAGAAAAAGTTCTACATTATAAAAGATGCGGATTATCTCACTCCCGCCGCGCAGAACGCTCTCCTTCTCCCGATAGAAGAACCGCCGGAATTTGTCATGTTCTTTCTGCTTTGCGAGGATTCTGCGTCCCTTCTCGAAACTGTCAGAAGCCGCGCGCCTGTACTCAGAACGGAAAAGTTCCCCGCTTCATTCATTGAAGAATATCTCTCGAAAAAATACAAAAACGCCGACAAAAAGAAGCTCGAATACGCGTCACATCTTGCCTCAGGCTCACTCGGTCGTGCTGTTGAGCTGTACGAAAACGGTGACGAGGAAGCGAAGCTCTACAAATGCGCGGAGGAGCTCTTATCACTGATGCTCTCGGGAAAGTCGTCGGACGGTATTCTCTTCATTCGCGGAAAAATGCCGAAGGACAGGGCGGAGATATGCGAGGTGCTTTCACTCATGCGTTTTGCTCTGCGCGATATTATAGCCGATAAAAAGGGCGGCGAGCTTGTGTTTTACACCGAAATACCGTCTTTTGCGAAGAAAATCTCGATAAAACGCGCCGTGGAGCTGTATTCGGCAGTGACAAATGCAGAGGACGACATCAGCCTAAACTGCTCGGTAAATACCGTTCTGACCGCGCTTATCGGAGCTTAAATTAATTATTACATCTACTTTATAAATCAGGAGTTCACATATATGGATAAAGAAAATGCATCTTCGGTGGAACTGCCGGAATCGGGCGACATCGAAATAATCGGAATAAGGTTCCGTGACGCGGGAAAGGTGTACTACTTCTACCCGTCCGGCATCAAATTTGAAACTGGCGACTTTGCGGTAGTCGAATACGGCTATGTATCGGAAGGAAACAGCATGACGGACGTGTCAAAGATTGTTCCTCCGCTCCGTCCCGCTGTCAGAAAAGCAACGGAAGCAGACACTGCGAAATACGAGGAAAACAAGCGTCTTGAAGCCGAAGCGTTCGACATCTGCAAGCAGAAAATAGCTGAACACAAGCTCGGCATGAAGCTCATAAGCGCGGAATACACCCTCGACAACAGCAAGCTTTTGTTCTACTACTCCGCCGAAATACGGGTAGACTTCCGTGAGCTTGTGAAGGATCTCGCCTCCGTTTTCCGCACAAGAATAGAGCTGAGACAGATAGGAATCCGCGACGAAGCGAAAATGCTCGGCGGGCTCGGCGTATGCGGTCAGCCTCTCTGCTGCTCACGCTTCCTCTCGGACTTTGTTCAGGTTTCAATCAAAATGGCGAAGGAGCAGAATCTATCGCTCAATTCGTCGAAAATATCCGGCGCTTGCGGTCGTCTGATGTGCTGCCTGAGATACGAGCACGACACATACGAGGCTGAGATAGCGAAAACCCCGCCGGTCGACTCCACCGTAAAAACTTCGGACGGAGTTGGCGTTGTCACCGAAATAAGTCCTCTCCAGGGTACTATAAAAGTAAAGCTGCCCGACGGAAACATAAAGCAGTATAACAGAGGAGACGTCATCAGAGTAAAGACAGTCTCGAAGGAAGAGTGCCAAAACGCGGAAAAATAATTCATCTCTTCCATTAAACGGAAGTTTACCGGAAATTTAATATACCGAAACAAAAAAATTTCAAAAAATTTTGTAAAAAGCTATTTAATTTGTCCCGAATATGTGTTAGAATAGGCATATCTCAAACAGGGAGGTTTATTAAAATGGCATACAAAATTTCTGACGATTGCATCGGCTGCGGCACTTGCGCTTCCGAATGTCCTGTAGAAGCTATTTCCGAAAAGGACGGCAAGTACGTTATCAACGCTGACGAATGTCTTGAATGCGGCGCTTGTGCAGGCGTATGTCCTGTTGACGCTCCGAAGCCCGAAGAATAATCCTACATAGGTTATCTCCGCGGCAAGCGGCTGAATAAAGTCGCCGGCTACAGCATAACATAATCGGAAAAGTGGGAGACGGCGTATATCGTTTGTCTCCTATTTTCATGCGCATATTTACGTGAAAGGTTTTCACTCTCATGACAGAGAATACTCTATATAACAGCGAAACGGAAAAAATCGACGAAATAAACGAGCGGCTGTCGCTTATTCAGTTAAAACGCGGGCTTACCTTCGGAACGGACAGCTATTTTCTCGCAGCATTCGCACGCAGCAGAAAAAACGGCGTTTGCGTCGAGCTTGGCGGCGGAACGGGAGTTGTCTCGCTTCTCATGGCGTCGCGGATGAAATATAAAAGGATATATTCCGTCGAGATTCAGGAGTATTTTGCATCGCTTATCAGCCGAAACGCGCGTCTTAACAAACTCGAGGGCAGCATTATTCCACTGTGCCGTGACATACGCGAGCTGACAAAGGACGACGTCGGCGGGGAATGCGACTCCGTTGTGTCAAATCCGCCGTATATGAAAGCCGAATCGGGAAAGCAGAACGACGCTACCGAGATGAACACGGCAAGGCGGGAAGAAAACGGCGGGATAGACGAATTTTGTTCATGTGCCGCACGACTGCTGAAATTCGGCGGATATTTTACAGTTGTCTATCGTCCTGAGCGTATGGCGGAGCTGTTTTATTCAATGAAGCAGAGCGGTATCGAGCCGAAGAGAGCCGTCATGCTGTACCCGTCCGTCAAGTCAAAGCCGTGCCTCATCTTAATCGAGGGCAAGAAAGGCGCATCTGAGGGACTAATATTTGCCCGTCCGCTGATAATCTACAAGCACGGACACGGCGGAGAGTATTCCGAGGATATGCAGTCGGTATACGATAATTTTTCGCTCGAGCATTTATTCGGATAAAAATCGGAGGTAAAAATGAGCTGCAGAAAAAAAAGAAACTTTTCTTCTGAGGACAAAAATGCGGTCATCGGAGGTGTGCTCTACCTTGTCGCAACGCCTATCGGAAACCTCTCCGACTTATCCGAGCGCGCACTGAAGGTACTCTCCGACGTCGACTTCATAGCGGCTGAGGACACGCGCAACACAGGCTCCATGCTCGCGAGATTTGAGATATCGAAGCCCATGATAAGCTATTTCGAGCATAACAAGCGTGAACGCGGGGAGATAATAGCGGACAGACTTGAAAGCGGTGAATCGTGTGCTCTTGTCACCGACGCGGGAACTCCGGCAATAAGCGACCCGGGAGAGGACATAGTAAGACTGTGCGCCGAGCGTGGCATTCCCGTGAGCAGTATTCCCGGATGCTGTGCCGCCGTTACCGCGCTTACTTTATCGGGACTTCCGACCTCGCGTTTTGCTTTTGAAGGATTTCTCTCCACGGCGAAAAGTGAGCGTGACGAACGTCTGACGGAGCTGCAGAGCGAAGTACGCACCATGATATTCTACGAAGCTCCGCACAAGCTGAAAAACACTCTCGCCGACTTATATAAGTATTTCGGAGACAGGAAGATATCGCTGTGCCGCGAGCTTACAAAGATAAACGAAGAGGTCTGCCGCACCACAATCTCCGAGGCGATAAAAATATATGAAGAAAAAGATCCGCGCGGTGAATATGTTCTTGTTGTAGGCGGCGCGGTCAAAAAGAAAACACAGGAAGAATACCCTGCCGATCCCGTGGAGCACGTTAAAGCTCTTATGGACAGCGGCATGAAGAAAATGGAAGCGGTGAAGACAGCCGCAAAGCTGCGCGGAGAGGACAAGAACGACATATACAAGCTCGTCCTCGACTTATAATACAAAAAACAAATAATATAGGCTGCTTCGGCGGCGGAAAGGTATGATAATTATGAAAATCGGTCTTACAAGCTACAGCATGAACAACTACATCTGCGGAGGACTCATGTCCGTTACCGAGGTAATGCGCTTTGCAAAGGAAAAGGGAGCGGAGCACATCGAGCTTGTTCCTTTCGGATTCACTCTGCACGACGATAAGACAGGCGAGTTCAACGAACCCCTCATCAAGGAAATACTTGATACCTCAAAGGAGCTTGACCTTCCCATCTCAAACTACGCGGTTCTCGGCGACCTTCTCAAAGAGGACAAGGACGAAAGACGCGCCGAGGTTGAAAGACTCAAGAGACACATCGACGTTGCCGCAAAGCTCGGTCTGAAATATATGCGCCACGACATCTCCTCATTCCGCCGTCCTCTTGAATCGAACACTCCCATTGCCTTTGAGCGTGAATTCCCCATCGCCGTGGAATGCTGCCGCGAGCTTGCCGACTATGCTTCTAACTTCGGTATCACTACGCTCGTAGAAAACCACGGCTTCTTCGTAAACGGCTCCGACAGAGTTATCCGTCTCATTAACGCCGTTGAGAGAGAAAACTTCGGACTTCTTCTCGACACCGGCAACTTCATCTGCGTGGATGAAAACACAGCCGTCGCCGTAAAGAAGTGCGCGCCTATCGCAAAGATGGTACACCTTAAGGACTTCTACATCAGAAGAGCAGACAAGCTCACAGGAAACGGCGGTCTTTTCAGATGCGACTCCGGCTGCTGGTTCTCCTCAAACTCCGGCGAATATATGCTCCGCGGCTCCATCCTCGCACAGGGCGACCTTGACGTATGGAGCACGCTCAAATTCATCCGCGACGCGGGCTACGACGGCTATGTTTCGGTTGAATTCGAGGGCATGGAGGACGGCAAAATCGGCAGTGAGACCGGTATGGAAGCCGCAAGATACATTCTCGCAAACGCATAAATTATTTTAAGCCGAGGGAAAATTATGACGCCTAATGTTTTGTTCATCGTACTCGACCAGCTGAGGTATGACTCGATAGGATATTCCGCAAAATTTACCGGCAGAAAAGCTCCGCTGACACCGAATATTGACTCTCTCGCAAGTGAGGGAATGTTCATGAAGAACGCCTACACCCCTCTTCCGGTATGCGCTCCCTCTCGTCAGGCTATGCTCACGGGAGTTCAGCCGGATTCGATAGGCGCACTGTTCAACTACAATTTCATAAAGACCGCGGGAGCTGATCCCACCGTTCCCACATGGGTATCGGAACTTAAGGACAGCGGATACAAATGCGCATTCTCCGGTCACTGGGACGCGTCTCCGAACGGAAATGAATGCGACTTCGGATATGAATCCATTTTCGACGGCGGCGCGTACAACCGTGAAATCGCCGAAAAATACGGCAGCATAGAGTACGGCGGAGGCTGGTTCGGCTGCTCAAATCCGCTGTCCCACGAGGACACAAAGACCTACCGCACATGCTCCGCCGCGGCTGACTTCATCCGTGAGAACGCGTCCTCGCCATGGCACGTCTGGGTTGACATAACCGACCCTCACCTGCCCTGCCGTCCGAGCGCACCGTTTGACACAATGTATTCTCCCGACGAGATGGAACCGTGGGACGGATTCGGCGACACATTTGAGAACAAGCCATACATCCAGAAAAAGCAAATCGAAAACTGGCATCTTGAGGGGCTGAAATGGAAAGACTTTGCTCCGACTGCCGCGCGGTATTTCGGTATGATAAGCCAGACGGACGCTTCCCTCGGACTGATTCTCGACGAGCTGAAGAAGACGGGACAGTACGACAACACGCTGATAATACTTCTCTCCGACCACGGTGACACATGCGGAAGCCACGGAATGCTCGACAAGCACTACATTCTCTATGACGACGTTGTTCATGTGCCGATGATAGTGCGCGGACCGGGTATTCCTCACAGAGACGTTGACGCTTTTGTTTCGTCCTCACTTGACGTTGCTCCGACTGTGGAAAAGCTCGTCGGACTTGAAGCAAAGAGCGCACGCCACGGAAAAGCTGTCACGGAAGAGGACGGAGACTTTGCCGTATTCACCTCAAACGGTCAGCAGTTCGGCTTGTTCACTCAGCGCGGAATCAGGACAAAGGACTACAAATACATCTGGAACCTTACCGACACGGACGAGTTCTATGTTCTCACCGACGACCCCGGAGAGCTTGTCAACCGCGCCGCCTGCCCCGAATACAAGGATGTCATGAAATCCCTCGGAGAAGTGCTTATCGCTGAGCTGAAACGAAGAGGAGATCCGTTTGCCTCGGGCTGGGTAGCTTGGCAATGCGGGCGCGGAGAATGACTTATCGCGTGAGAAGAACATAGTTTTTTGAGATTTTTTGAACGCAACTGTCGCATTCTTGGTAAATTTTCACTTATTATGCAGCTTTTTGAGCTTATTTACTGTTGATTCAGCATATCAGAAACGTCTTGTAAAAGGGACGTTTTTCTGTTATAATTTGATGAGCGGTTTGAAACAATATATTCGCCGCCTAAGAATACTCTGAATAAATCGGATTTTTGTGATAAAAGTCTAAAATATAGGGACTTTTGTCGCAAAAATAACCTTATATCAGAGGATTATTAACTAAAATGCAAAGGAGTACCGCCCGGAAATGAAAGCTTTATTTAAAAACGGTTATATCTACATCTATGAATCACGAATGTTCCGCCGTTCTGATGTGCTTGTCGAAGACGGAACAATAAAAGGCGTTTTTGAGCCGGGTGAGGTGCTCGAATACGACAAAGAAATCGACCTCGCCGGAAAATATCTCATACCGGGGCTTGTCGACATTCACACTCACGGCAGGGGCGGTCACGACTTCAACTTCATTGACGACAAAGCCGTAGCTTTGATGCGACGCTCATACGCCGAGGCAGGAACAACGACCGTTATGGCTACCCTCGCTTCCGCGGAGCTTAACGAGCTTTATCATTCGGCTGAGGTTATCGGAAGACACCGCACGTCGGACAAGGGTCTTGCAACTCTCGCGGGAATTCATCTTGAGGGAAGATATCTCAATCCGAAGAGACGCGGCGCACACAATCCCGACCTTCTCGCTCCCCTTGACCCCGATGAGCTTGAAAAACTCGCCGGAGCTATGATGCCGCTCCCTCTGCACGTCTCCGCCGCTTTTGAGCTTGACGAAGGGTACAAATTCCTTGACCGTGCAGTAAAACTCGGTGCGACCTGCTCTCTTGCTCACAGCGACGCGACATATGACGAAGCTGTAGGGGCAGTAGCGCACGGAGTAAAATCATTCACACACACATACAACGCAATGCGTCCCATCCACCACAGAGAACCCGGAAACATGATAGCTTCCCTTCTCTCGGACGACGCGTATTCCGAATTTATCTGCGACGGCGAGCATTCTCATCCCGCTATGATAGAGCTTGCTTACCGCGCGAAGAATCACGACAAAATTGTGCTTATCACCGACTCGCTTGAAGCCGCAGGATGCCCCGACGGAGAATACTCTATAGCGGGACTTCCGGTATATGTCAAAAACGGACGTGCGGTCAACAGTGAAGGCGCACTCGCGGGAAGCACACTCGACCTATTCACCGCCGTAAAGAACTTCATGCGCTTCACGGGAGCAACACTTGAAGAGACGATTCCGATGGCTACTGCAAATCCTGCGACGCTTATCGGAATAGACGGCAAATGCGGATTTATAAAAACCGGATGCCGCGCCGACTTTATCACGGTTGACGACAAAGAGAACATAACTCTCAGTGACGTCTACATCGGCGGGGGGAA